>Ga0307431_1000517_pt1 | contig 25884 bp, 24 predicted proteins | sample SalMarWE160170MG_FD_202155 | JGI IMG/M metagenome (GOLD analysis project Ga0307431, IMG submission 202155) | Salt marsh sediment microbial communities from the Plum Island Ecosystem LTER, Massachusetts, United States - WE1603-170 | ecosystem: Environmental > Aquatic > Marine > Intertidal zone >...
GAGCTATTTTCTTGAAGTAAAACTGGTGGAATATCTTACTAGAAAGAGCGTGCTAGATGGTAGCATGCTCCCGTCGGGATTTGAACCCGAGTCTACGGCTCGAGAGGCCGTGATGATTGGCCGCTACACTACGGGAGCATCAGAATGTTTTATCCCCCTGAAGATACTTGGATTATTGTGAGCTCCTGGTTATGGTTGAGAGTACAGTCGATAGGTATGGGCATATCTCTATTCATTATGATGAGGGTGTCCGGTTTAAGATTCAATTTTTCTAGGAGATTTTTAACAGTTGATCCTTCTCCCAATTGAACTTCCTTTGTTTTGTTTGTTCTTGATAGTTTGACTTTTATCTTCACTGGAATCGATACCCATATAAAAAAGGCTTTGATTAAGCTTTTGACGAGTTTTATCTGTTGCTGGGGTAGCCAAGCCCGGACCAAGGCGGTGGTCTCGAAAACCACTGGTGATTTCACCTCAAGGGTTCAAATCCCTTCCCCAGCGTTTCCAATGTATGAAAAAAACTGTTTGAAAATATTAAGATAATTTTTTTTCACAAATCTACGGCAACCAATCCTCGGTCGATTTTTTCCTGACAACTGCCTAAACGCTCTTTTAATTCATGGTCATTTGTTGCATGTCTTATTTGCCCAACCATGTCGATAATGCGACGGAACAAACGAATGATATCCCCTTCACTAAGCTTTGTAAGGCTCAAAAGTTTCTCAAAATCAGATCCTTCACTCCACGTGCCTACCAAAGCCATCATTCGTTTTAAAGAAAGTTTATTCAACTTTTGGACAACAAAGTAATTTACCTGAAGTTTTCTCAACACTACTTTATATTTGCGTTGAATGCCGTGAAAACTGAAATGATCATTCTTACGTTGTTCATAGATTATGCCGGCAATTACTTGCAGAATTTCAGTATCAGACAGTTGTTTATAGAGATTTGTCGAGAATAGTTCACTAATCAACAATTCTTGAAAATAGATATGTCGTGCAAACGTACCCTTGTCTGTTGGTTCTCCTTTTGTGGATATATACCCCATCTTTTTAAGAAAACGATGCTTGTTATTAAATGAGGCCTTAATACGCACCTGGTGAGAACTCTTCTTACGACGAATATAATATTCAAAATTACTCTTGATAATTTTATCGATTTCATCTTCATCATGATTGGCAACCAGATTCAGCACGGTGTTATAGGATAACTGAAACTGTCCTCTGATGGGCTCAGCGTCCCCTGAAGAAATGCGAATGAGATCGTTGATATCGTTTTTTTCTCTATCAATGATTGCTACGACATAACCAACTTCATCAATTCCTCTTCTACCAGCACGACCGGCAAGCTGGAAGTATTCTCTCGAGTTGATCAAACGAAAATTGCGACCATCAAATTTTCGTAGGCCATTAAATATAACTGTCTTTGCAGGCATATTTATCCCCACAGAAAAAGTCTCAGTGGTGAAGAGCACTTTTAGAAGTCCTTGACTAAAAAGTTCCTCTACCACGGCTTTATGTTGGGGCAGTATCCCTGCGTGATGAAAACCTATGCCATTGATCAAAGCCTTGCGTAACTTTTCAGTAGTGTTCATGCGATTTATTTCAGAATTGAAATATTTTCGCCAAGTTTCAATGATGTGGTGTTTTTTTACATCAGAATCGACAAAATCATTATTTTCGGATAGTTTTACAGCCTCAGATTCACATGCCTTACGTGAAAAAGAAAAGACGATAGCTGGCAGCTTGTCATGCATTTTTAAGATGACATCATGTGGAGAAGCAACCTTATAATAATTATGCCTTCCCTTTTTACCACCTCTTTTTTCATAACGATTCTTTGTTGTGTGTCGGTATTTAGGAATCTTCGCAGCTAGATCTCTTGCCGTTGTTAGGCCAACATATGTTTCAAACACAAAATGTTTGAGAGGTACTGCACGTTTGGAGTAATGTACCACATCTACTTGATGACCCTTTATGGTTTGTATCCACGAGGCAAGTTCTTTTGCGTTTGGAATGGTTGCCGATAGACAGAGAAAGCGTATGTGAGGCGGACTAAAGAGAATTGCTTCTTCCCATACTGTGCCTCGTTCAGGGTCACTCATATAATGGATTTCATCGAAAATTACATATTCAACATCTGCCAAAAGAGGATCTTGACTTAGAAGCATGTTGCGGTAGATCTCTGTAGTCATGATAAGAATCGGCGCCCGAGTATTAACTACAGTGTCGCCGGTTAGTATTCCTATATTTTCTGAACCATGATCATGCACAAAATCCTTAAATTTCTGGTTGGAAAGTGCCTTGATGGGAGCAGTGTATATGACTCTTTTATTGCGACCCCGGAGATACTTGTCAATTACATAATCTGCAATAAGGGTCTTTCCGGTACCAGTGGCTGCACTTACCATCACAGAATGGTGTTGCTCAATTTCATGGATGGCTTCTTCTTGAAAAGCATCCAGTGTAAAGTTCTTAAAACGCATGATGGGTGGAAGCACGGATTTCCACTTATAAATCTATCGACGAAAGAATTGTTCTTGAATGTACTGTTTTCTTTGACAAACGGCCTATATATATTTATGCTGATGGTATAATGAGAAGCCAGAATATTATTATGAACAAGGTGAGTCCAAGCGCAAATGCAGCATTTAGCTTATTTTCCAATGAACTTGAAATTTTCATAGTGCATCTCCTTTTTCTAAAAACAGACCAAAATATATTTTAAAAGTCTTTTTTGTAGATAGATACGTAGTTGTATATTCAAAAGTATCTTTTTAGGAATGTTTCTTTTCTTTCAATGTTTTTTCTATTATATTTCTTAATTCTGCTTTAACAGGTTTTCTGATGTAATCGTCGCCTAAAAATTGTCCAGCGTTTTCAGCAATTTTATCTGTTCGGGCTGTAAGAAAAACTATGGGAATTTTTTCCCAGGAAGGGTTATCTTTCAACTTATCAAAAAGCTCCCATCTCAGTTTTTTTTATTATGTCTGGGCCGTCTGGCATGAAAAGATTTCTTCAACAGATAATCTAACGAGTTTTCATGATGGGAGGAAAAGGTAGCATTAGTACAGACATAGAAACCAAATTCTGCAAGTTAATTAAAAAAGTCGAAACAACGGGTATGTGGAAGAGCATGCGGTAGATACTAAATATCCCCGATGCTATTAAATCAGCGAGAAAGATAGATATCAAATATCTTCTGTCTCTTTGATCACATACCGTATCTATTTTATATATCTTATGATATTTATATTTTTGCATAATATTGTGTCAATGATGGGGATTGAATTTTTAACTTTTAGATATCGTTTATCCATTTTTCAACATAAAATCTTTGAATTTCGAATGGAGATTTCCAAAAATGTTCACCTTTTTCATTAAATAATAAGTTCTATATACTAATTCAACATAATTATATGTTAAATTTGGATGTATATGAATAAAAAAATCCCAAACATAACAGTATTCATCATTTTACTATTGACGATCTTTATGCTCCCACAGTCCGCATCACTAAATTTAGCAGAAACAGAGAATCAATCCTTCAGGTTTTTTCGGTTTAACTCTACAACACAAATAATTGTTGATGATCCCTCAGGACTGGATGATGCTCTTTTACCGTTAGAATCTTTAGAAGTTGGTATTACTGTTAAATTTAAGATAAACATACAATATCTAGCAAATTTCTTCCTAAATAATAGAGTGGGTAAATGGATTCTTTTCAGAGATGGAAAAGAGATGCCCGCTGCAACTGTCAGTCTTACAGTTGAGAATTATCCAGATTGGTGCACCGCAAAAATAAAGAACAATACAGTCAAAATAGAAGAAATCAGCGATACATTTTCTGAGACAAATACAAAACTAAACATATCTGTTGATGAAGATGCTATAGCATTTCAAAAAAGTAATATTACACTCAAAGCTACGTTTGTACCTGGCGATAAATGGGGTATAGAAAGTTCTGAAAACAAAATAGATGTTGAAATAATGACTGCATATATATCATCAATAGATGTTAACTTGACAAATTTCACAAGGAAAATACCACCAGCCAAATCAACAATCATCCCCATAGAAGTTACAAATTTAGGCAATGGCGAAACAACTGTTGGCATATCTGTTAAAAACCAACCAGATAAATGGAATATTTCACTTGATAATACCACTATGAATATCAGTATTGGTAAAACAAAGAAGATCTGGCTCAATATAACGCCGATAAAAAACTTCAAAAACGAGACCATAACGCTTAAATTCACACCAAAATCAACTTCTGATGCTAGTTTAGAAGGAGAAACTATTTCTTTTGCCATAACACTATCAAATGATGGGAGTCTTAAAAAGGAGGAAAATGATTTTGTAGGTGTTTTAATCTTAATTGCGGTGATTATTGCAATTGCAGCAATCATTTTTGTTTTTATATGGTTGAAACGGAGAACCCCGTAAAAAATCAAATTTTTTCCGTCCTATTATTAATAGATGGCTTAAGTTTTTAAATTGGAAATGTAATCTCGGCAGAGATTCAGCCAACATGGATTTTTGATAATGCAAAAAATAGAACACATCGATGAGATATTCGCGCTCCTAAAAGAGGAGCTCCATAATCATATAACTCCTGTTGTTGCTCGTGAAAAATGGGAGGAAATTGTTCATACTCCATTTACCACTTTGATTTCCTGCATTCTAAGCCTTAGAACAAAGGACGAAGTCACAGAGCAAGCATCAATCAGGCTATTAAAAAAATACAACACTCCAGAAAAACTTGTGCAACCCCTAGAAAAGCAGATACAATCTTTGATTTATCCCGTTGGATTTTATAAAACAAAGGCGAAACGGATAAAGGAAATATCAAAAACACTCATAGAAAACTATGACGGGCAAGTTCCAGAGGATTTTGAAGAGTTATTAAAATTGAAAGGAGTTGGAAGAAAAACTGCAAACATTGTGATGGTGTATGGTCATAAAAAACAAGGGTTTTTGCCTATAGATACTCATTGTCATAGAATCCCAAACCGATTGGGTTGGATCAACACAAAAACTCCTGAACAGACGGAAAAAGAACTAAAGAAAATTCTTCCAAAAAAATACTGGGATGATTTCAATCACCTGTTTGTAAAATTTGGTAAAATCATATGTGTGCCAGTTTCACCGTTTTGTAGCCGATGTCCTGTACGAAAGTACTGCAAACAAATTTCGGTAACAAAAAATAGATGATGCTTTAATTTTACGCTATGGTTTTTTTAGATATTTTTCTATTTCTTTAACGGTAATATCTTCCTTATCGTTCATCATGTCTACTATTTTGTCTCTTTCATTCCATTCGGCATAGTATTTTTTTTGCGCGTTGCTCATGGTGAATTCAACGCCCTTACTCTTTGCAAGTTCTTTCAATTGTCTTTCTGTTAATTCATCTAATAATTCTTTTTTTATGGACATTTTTTTACCTCTGAATATCTATTGGTTCTAGTGTAAATCTACTTTCTCTGCCTTGGGTAATATGGCAAGCTAAATTAAACTTTTCTATTATTCTACTGCCTCAATTTTACAGGAAAAAATTTGAAAACAAATCGATTAACTTATAAATGTGGAAGGGGATTGCCTTTTGGAAAATGAGAGGATGGGATGCAAGAGAGTAGTGATATTAATTTTTCCAAAGATGATAAGAGACCTCTTATAGTTCGGGCTCTTAGAAGAAGTAGCGTTAGAAAAAAAATTGCGGAATATCTTTTTGAGATAAGCCCTAGTGGTAGTTATACGTCTGAGATAGCATATAGTGTTAAAACTACGCCTACCAATGTGATAGGCGCTATACGAGGGATGCAATCAAGATATCGGGAGGAGGAATCTCTCATCAGCCTTAACATTGTGGAAGAGACTATCGGTGGCAAAGATATAAAACTGTACAAGCTCACAGATTTTGGAAAGGAAATAATTGAAAATCTTGAAAAGTGAAGAACAAGTACCCTATTTCTTCCAGTGCAGATGTGCTCCTTTATGGTGAACTGTAAGCAGTCTAAATATATTCTAATTGCCTAGGTGACGATTTTAACCTGCCCACTGTATGATCATACTAACGGCATTTAATTTATGATAATGCAATGGCGACAAAAGATTATGTTTTTTCATCATATGTTGAATACACTTGAGGATACTCTTGCTCGTCAGTATGGCCAGTGAAGTTGTTAACCTTTCCTTTCCCAAAGAATATTTTTGCAATATTGTATAACTCCATATTAACCGTCTTGGATTTAGAGACTGCTTCTTCAAGTGTGACCGGTACGATTCTATCTCCTTGTAATGCTACCATTTTCCCAAAATCGCCATTTTTTACTAATTGAACAGCTGCAACACCAAATCTTGTTGCAAGTACACGGTCATGAGCGGTAGGTGTACCTCCTCGTTGTACATGTCCTAAAATAGTGACCCTTGTTTCTACACTCATTCTTTTTTCAATTTCTCTTGCTAAAGAATGTCCAATTCCACCAAGTCTCACATGACCAAATTCATCTTTTTCATCGGATTGTGTCACCACCATTTCTTCTCCCCTTGGTTTTGCTCCTTCTGCCACCACAACTATACTAAATTTTTTCCCTCTTTCATGCCGCGACCTAAGATTCTTGCACACTTCTTCAATATCAAAAGCTATTTCAGGAATTAATATTTCATCGGCTCCGCCAGCAATACCTGCAACTGTAGCGATCCAACCAGCATGTCTTCCCATTACCTCCACAACAATTACTCTGTGGTGCGACTCGGCGGTTGTATGCAATCTATCTATTGCCTCGGTTACAATAGAAATCGCAGTATCAAATCCAAATGTGTAATCAGTGCCCGAAAGATCGTTATCTATTGTTTTTGGAACGCCAATTATGGGCATTCCTCTTTGATGTAGTTTTAATGCAACCCCTAATGTATCATCCCCGCCTATTGCAACAAGTGCATCGATTCCAAATCTTCTAATATTCTCTTCGACTTTCTGCACATCTTCTGGTTTTTTAAACGGATTAGTACGTGAAGTTCCAATAATGGTTCCGCCCTTTGGAAGGATGCCGGAAACAGCGTAATCTGTAAGTAATACTATTTCTCCATCTATCAGTCCTTTCCACCCATTTTTTATGCCAATAATCTCCCAGTTATACTGTATTGAAGCTCTTACAACTGCTCTTATCACAGCATTCAAACCTGGGCAATCTCCGCCTCCTGTCAAGACACCTATTTTCTTCATAAATCCACCTCTCTATAGAATTAAATGGTAAATTGCCATCTCACCGATACTAATGTTTCATTCCCTTTAAAATATTTTGCGTTATGTGGGGGTGTGGGACAGAATTAATCCGCTAGCCAATACAAATTGTGCCATACTCCAGTGAGAACGTTGGCTGTGTTAACTCTATCAGGTCTTTTTTGTCCCAGGCGCCAGCCGGTTCTTTTCTTATCCTCAGCAAATCCACTTTCTGACTGGTTTCTTTGGAAGTATTCTTTCAGAAATCCTTCTGTATCATGAACAAATCGATGAAGCATTCTCTTCCATTCCAAACTTCCCTTCACTGTCGCATTTTTCTTTGGAATTATGTAAAACGTTACTTTTCCAAGCTGTTTTTCTAAATATTTGACATAAGCCTGTTGATAATACCTATCTAATCGTAAGCTTTCAATATTGATCTTAATGCTCATCTCTTTTAACATTTTAATTGCAGAAAGAAAAGCTTCTTTCTCGCTTTTAAAACTCGAACCATAAGCGATATACATTCTCGTTTGAATATCCATCATAACAAAGGAGTATACAAAGAGAGATTTTTTCTTTTTCTTACCTTTCTTCTTCTTGTTTTGACCATCTGAAGTTTTCATCTTTTTCTTAAGCTTTTGAGCCTCGGTTGCATAATGCTTCTTTATACTGGAGACCATAGCCATTAATCATTAGCCACATCAATAACGTTGTGTCACTAGGCTCTGTGCAACGTATTTTTCTATCCTGGAAGTAAATTCCCCATGATGGTGGTAGGAAGAATTATTTCCAAGGATATTAAGGTGTCAATCGGGTTCTGTCCCTTGGAAAAAGGATGCACTCTCTAATGTTTTTAATATCAAGCAATTCCATCAAAAATCGTTCAATACCAAATCCAAAACCACCATGTGGGGGCATACCATAACGAAATCCTTTAAGATAAGATTCAAAGTCTTTTGGATCAAGATCGCAAGCGTTTATCCTTTCTTTTAGTAGCTCTACGTTGTGTATACGCTGGCCACCTGAGGCAAGTTCAACGCCTTTACATTCTAAGTCAAAACCACGTGAGTGCTTTTTTCCCTCCGGCATTGTGTAAAATGGCTTTGTTTCTATTGGGTACTTGGTGATGAAATAAAAATCATGACCTTCGTCCTTCATTATTTTTCCGAGGAGCTTTTCATCTTCACTTCCAAGATCTTCTCCCCATACTATTTTGCTGCCTTTTTCGTTCAATTTTTTGATCACCTCGTCATATGGAACACGTTTAAATGGCAAACTTGGCAAGGTAATCTCCTTGCCTAAAACACCAAACTCTTCTTTACACTCACTTGCCTTTTTCCACATATTGTATACAAGATTTTCAAGAATCTTCATGACATCTTCTTCACTTTTTATAAAAGCTATTTCAACATCAACGGCAGTCGATTCATTAAGATGTCTCCTTGTATTATGCTCCTCAGCTCTAAAATACCATGCAATTTCATACACTCTGTCAAGTCCGGTTGCCATTAACATCTGTTTATACAACTGTGGAGACTGGGCAAGAAAAGCTTCCTTTTCAAAATACTTTAATTTAAAGACATCTGTGCCACCCTCTGAAGAACTAGCGATAATATTTGGAGTGTGAACTTCAATAAGATTCTCGGATTTCAAGTAGTCATGAACAGATGCAATAATGGCTGTTCTAATTTTGAAAATTGCCTGAATTTCCTGTTTTCTAAGATCAATAAAACGGTTATCTAGCCTAGTATCAAGATCTGATTCAACTTTGTCTACAACACCAAGAGGTAAAGGAGTTTCAGCAGCTGACAAAACTTCAAATTCCTGAGGTATGATTTCATAGCCATTTCTGGCCTTGTCACTTTCTTCACATAAACCTTTAACAGATATGACCGACTCACGAGATATTGCAACTAATTTTTCAAAAATCTCTGGCGCCTTCTTTTTAAGGGCGGTTACCTGGAGGGTTCCTTTTCTATCTCTAAGGATGATAAACGCAATGGAACCAATATTACGAATATCTTCGACCCAACCAGCAACGGTTATAGGTTTACCATAATCTTCTTCTGTAACGTCTAGTGAATAATGGCTTCTGTATGTTTTCATATTCCACCTGTAATTAAAACATTGAATTTAGTCTTTTTGAAATAAAGGATAGTGTATTTTGTAACATTTCTTTGTTATTCCAAGATTCTACCATCTTTTCAAGATTTGCTTTATTTATGTTATCCATATTTTTCAGGTTTCTTACCCATTTTTCTATGTTTGGGATCGCTCTACTTACGTTATCAACGATTGTTATATTTGCAGTTCGTGCAGTCCTAGATAGGGGGTTTAGATCGATGGCGATAACTGTTTTATTCATACCTCGTAATGCTTGACATCTGTCTCCATCTTCAAGCGGTACAAGCACGGTGTCTGCAGAAAAAATTCCATCACTGTCGCATAAACCCCTGTCATGATTTAGCCCAGGAATATTTGCATCAGCTTTTTTTCCATAGATCTCTTTTGCACCATTTTTTTTCAGTTCCTTTGTGATTTTATCTATGCGCTCCTCGGCTCTATGAAAAAGATTAACTTCCAATTTTGCTGGAATCGCTTTTGCGAGACTAACACATTCTTTAGGGTTTAGGGCAACAACATTTCCGTTAATTGAGAGCACAGGATTTTTGGCAATAATCAAAGCAGCAGCAGCGGTTCTCTCTGCATCATCTGCATAAGGTATTGTTTTTTCGCCGATTAAATAATCAAAAGCCTCCCCTCGGCCATGTGCAATCAAGCCTGTTTCATGAGTAATGCCTTTTTTCATTGCAGTTGAAATTTTCTCTCTAGTTTTTAGTGAAAAGTAGCGTGGATGGCTTTTTGGTACTTCTTCCATAATTCTAAAGGCAACTGCTACAGTGTATTTTAAGGTTGGTTATGGAAAAATAAAGAAGTGCAATTTATTGATACATTTGAGCAATATTTGCAACTACGATTATCCGTACATTTCTGGCTGAGGTGCACGACCCGAGGATACCATTGGCTTTGCTTGCTTATGGAATTTCTGTAGTTGATTTTCAATCCGCTCCGATTCTTCGTACAGAGGTGCCACGTTTATCTCAAGATCCATTATGAGTGCTATTACGTTAATAGCAGCAGCTGCAGCCTTTGCATCAGGATAATTTGGATGTGCTTGGGTTAAAATTGAGATCACGCCGAAATCTGATTGTTTACCTTTATTAAGAAGAACTCCAGAAACGCCTGCTATTATTCCATTTTTGAACTGCGTGATATTTTTCATTGCTAGCATGTTTCTCGCATCTCCGGTTGATCCTATAGCGTATGCACCAGCTGTCTCTTCACTGTTTGTATCCTTTCCCTCAACGACCATTCCTTCTGGGGAAATAAGTATCTTGCATTTTTTTTCTTTAGCCCATTTCATAATTGCATTTGAAATAGAATTTATGAGATTGGGCTTTGGTTTGAACTCAGAGACAAAAACAACAATTTTCCCTCCGTTATTTTGCACTCCTGCATAGATACGAACGGGTGAAAGCGGTTCCCCTGTGTGAACAACGGATAAGGCAGGAAAGTGAGAAGAATCTAAAGCTCCTATCTGGTTAAGATTCAAAGCATCGATTAGATAATTAGCAGCAATGGTACTAACTAGACCTATCGAGGGGAAACCTGCTATAACTGTTGCGCCTTGAAGATCCATATCCTCAAAATCAATAATTTTAACATCATCATCTTGCATCTTGCATCACCATCATTTTATCCATAATACATATTCTAGCATTTAAAATAATTGGTAAGGAATCTATCCTTTTACTACTCCAAGAGGAACAAATTTTACTACCTTTCGGGATATTCCTGCCCCATGTACAACATCAACCACGTTTCTGACATCTTTATAGGAATTAGGCGCCTCCTCAGCAACAACCTTAAAACTTGCTGGATGAACATAAATGCCCTTATTTTTGAGTTGTCTTACGATATCTTCACCACGCCAGTTCTTGCGGGCACGGGTCCTTGATAAAACACGCCCTGCGCCATGACAAGTGGAGCCAAATGTTTCTTCAGCTTTATCTGTTCCATGTAAAAGATAACTTTCTGTACCCATATCTCCTGGTATCAAAACAGGTTGTCCGACGTCACGATATTTTAATGGAACTTCCTTTCTCCCAGGACCAAAAGAACGCGTGGCACCCTTTCTGTGGACATACACCTTCTTTTTCTTACCATTGACTTCATGTTCCTCAAGTTTTGCGATATTATGACAAACATCATAGACTATATGCATTCCAAGATCCTCAGCACTTGTATTCATAATCCTTTCAAATGATTCACGTACCCAATGAACTATCATCTGTCTGTTACACCAGGCAAAGTTTGCTGCGCATGCCATGGCCTTAATGTAATTCTTTCCTTCGCGAGAATTTACAGGGGCACATGCCAACTGTTTGTCCGGAAGCCAGATGTTGTATTTCTTAACGGCTTGTTCCAGTACCCTTAAATGATCCGTACAGACTTGGTGTCCAAACCCCCTAGATCCAGTATGAATCATGACAACAATTTGCCCCTTGTTTTTTATGCCATATGTTTTTGCAATGTTGGAATCAAAGATTTCCTCCACTTTTTGTATTTCAAGAAAATGATTTCCAGCTCCAAGAGAGCCTAGTTGTGATGCACCACGTTGCTTTGCTCTTTGTGAAATCACCGATAAATCAGCATATTCAAGACGTCCATTTTCCTCCAAAAACTCAAGGTCCTCTTCCCATCCATAGTTGTTTTCAATACCCCAGCGGGCACCAAGTTTCAAAACATCTTCAAGCTCCTTTATACTGAGGCGAACTTTTGCTTTGGATCCGAGGCCCGAAGGTACATTTTTAAACATCTCGTCGACAAGACCATGTATCTTTCCCTCATCCAAATCATCTATGTGTAAGTTGGTTCTTACTAATCTTACGCCGCAGTTTATGTCAAACCCTACGCCACCAGGAGAGATAACGCCATTTTCAGCATCTGTTGCGGCAACACCTCCAATAGGGAAACCATAGCCCCAATGAATATCTGGCATGGCCATGGCCTTACCAACTATTCCAGGAAGCATTGTCATGTTTGCAGTTTGCTCTAGAGCATTATCATTTTTAATAGAAGAAACCATCTTTTCATCTGCATAGATTACAGCAGATGTTTGCATTCTTAGGTTGTTTTCTTCCCCTTTGTAGCTGGAGGGAATTTCATATCTAAAATCATCAATTTTTCTTAAAGGGCCATTCCAATGCATTGTGAACACTGATACCACTAATGCGTAAAATGTTTTATAAGCCTTGAGACTGAGAAAATTATTTTATTTTTTTCTTCTGATGTAAGGGACTCCAGTTTTTCTATTTACCTTTACTTCGTAACCGTCAGGTAATTGTACTTGTTTTCCATCATCGGGTTTCTCTTTACTGAAAAAGTGAATAGTTCGTTTTTTATCAGATCCAAGTTTAATCTCTTTTCTGTATAGTGTGTAACCCTTATATCTATGCCCTTTTCCCTCCTTTTGTAGTGCATCAGTAGGTTCAGCATCCTTTAGCACTTCTGTTTCAACAATAGGACGATCTTTTTTAGGATGGGTAATTTCTGTTGGTTTTTTACTTGTCTCTTTTTCCTGTTTTAGAGGTTCATACTTGGACACTGTAGTTTCATCCACTTTTTTCTTAACATCTCTTTTTATTTTTTTAGCCAATCTTTTCTTTATACCTTTGATTCTGGTCAAATCCTTTAAAGATGCATCACTCAAATCATCAATGGATGTGAAACCATTGTTATGTAACAAAAGGGCTGTTTTTTCATCTATGCTTTCTATATCTTCAAAAACATCTATTTTTTTATCATGTTCTATTGTCGGTTTCTGAGGTATCTCTCTTTCCTTTTCAGGAATTTTAGTAATTGGTAGTTCCTCTTCTGTCTCTTCAATTGATATGGGTTCCCACTCTGGAATTTCTTCTAAAGTTTCGGGTTTTTTCTCTTTAGTTTCTTCTTCTATTTCAACTTCTTTAGGCTCTACTGGTTCCCATTCAGGAAGTTCATCGTCTATCTCATGAATTTCTTTGCCTTTCTGGTCTGCCGGTATTTCTTCTGTTTTTACAGCGTCTTTAGGTTTAACTTCGACAAATTCAGGTATCTCAATTTCGACTTTTTCTACCTCATATAATTCTTCATCTTCGAATAAATTCTCTTTTTGCTCCTCTATTTTCGGTTTGTCAGGCTCTATGTGTTCTGGTTCTGGAATGGCAAAACTATTTTTTCCTCGTCTGTGGATTGTGATATTTGCGTTAAGAGAATCGCTTTTCTCTGTGAAACCATCATGTGCATAAACATAACTTTCTTTGGAAGGTCCTGCTAGTCTTTTTTGTAATGCATTTAGGTATGCTTCATCCTCGATGAATGGATCTTTGGTACTAGGATTGTCTAAAATCATGCGCAATTTTTCAATGGTTTCTTTTTTGGATTTTTTGCCCTTTTGCATTATATGTCCTACCATCAAATTTTCTTTATACTATTTTGCTAAACTCGTTGCACATATATATTTTTGTGCATTGCAACAGTTGCATTAATTGCAACACTACCATAATAGTATGGTGTCGCTATTATATTAATATATTTTTTATATTTTATACATGTGTGGGTTAAAAAGTTTATTAAGTTGTTGTTATATCTCTCTTTTTTGATTTGAATGGGCTTTAGGGGAAGAGACATAATTTCAATAAAGGATTTTTCAAAAAGGGAAATAAATTATATTCTTAATTATGCTAGAAAGATGGTCTCCTATGCCAAAGGCGAAGGGTATATAGAAATATTGAAAGGAAAGGTGTTATCTTCGCTTTTTTTTGAGCCAAGCACTCGAACTAGACTTAGTTTTGAAAGCGCTATGAACCGACTTGGTGGTAGGGTTATCGGTTTCGCAGATCCAACTGCTACTTCACAGAAAAAAGGTGAAAGTCTTGCTGATACAATACGAATGGCCGATGCATATAGCGATGCAATAGTAATTCGACATCCCCAAGAAGGAGCAGCAAGGCTAGCGGCCGAATTTTCTGATGTGCCTATTTTGAATGCCGGAGATGGTGCCGGTAGACATCCAACTCAGTGTCTTCTTGATTTATTTACAATCCTTATGGAAAAAAAGAAAATCGAAAAACAAAAAGTTGTCCTGCTTGGTGATTTGAAATATGGTCGTACTGTTCATTCTCTTGCTTATGCTCTTTCTCTTTATGGTGTAGAATTGACCTTTGTTTCTCCAGAAACTTTAAAAATGCCTAAAGAGATAGTTAATGAATGCAGGGAGTTAGGAGTAGAACCCAGTTCAACGTCCAATCTTGGGAAAGCAATCAAGGATGCTGATGTGTTATATGCAACACGTATTCAAAAAGAGCGATTTCCTGATGCTGAGGAATATAGCCGCGTAGTTGGCACATACAAAATTGATAATAACCTTTTGAAAAATGCAAGTGAGAAACTCATAGTGATGCATCCATTGCCTCGTGTTACTGAAATCAATCCAGAGGTTGATAGAACGCCTCATGCATTATATTTTAAGCAGGCGTTTAATGGTGTGCCCATAAGAATGGCTTTACTCTCCTTGGTTACTGGGAGGAAAATATGAAGGAATTAAAAATACCACTGATTAAAAGTGGAACAGTTATCGATCATATTGCTGCTGGCAATGCTGTCAAGGTTTTACGCATCCTTGGTATTCCAAAAGCCCACTCTTTTACTGTGAGTGTTGCGATGAACGTAAAGAGTCAATTAGGGAAAAAGGATATTGTAAAAGTGGAGAACAGAGAGATTGACCCCTATGAGGTTGATAAAATTGCATTGATTGCCCCAAAAGCAACGATCAATATTATCAGGAATTATGAAGTTACTGAAAAACATAAGGTTGAACTTCCGGATGAAATAGTTGGAATAGCTCGTTGTTCAAACCCTACATGTGTATCGAATTACAACGAGCCAGTGGAAAGTAGATTTACGGTAATAAGCAAGGACCCGCCTCGCATTAAATGCTATTATTGTGAACGGGAACCAGAAGATATCGCTGAGCATATTATTTAATCTCTGCAAGAATCTCTTTTGCACGATCAAGTTTTATTTTTCCTTCTTTGATCAATTGTTCTGCAACTTTATCTATCTCATGGTCCTTAGCACCAGCCATTACAGCAATATTTTTTGCATGTAGAGACATGTGTCCCTTCTGTATTCCTACTGTTGAAAGTGCAAATACTGCTGCAAAATTTTGTGCAAGACCAAGGCTTGCAACTACCTCTGAGAGTTCTTGTGCAGTTTTGATTCTTAGTATTTTTTTGCAAACTTTTGCCTTAGGATGAATGTTTCCTGCGCCACCAACGATGCCTATTGCAATGGGTAATTCTATTTCCCCCACTAAATCTCCATTTTCATCTTTACTATATGTTGTAAGAGATGTGTATTGGCCATTTCTTGCTGCATATGCATGAGCACCTGCCTCAATTGCACGAAAATCATTTCCTGTTGCAATAATTAGTGAGTCGATACCGTTCATAATTCCCTTGTTATGTGTTGCTGCTCTGTATGGATCTATTGATGCTAGCGTGTATGATTCAAGAAATGCATCAACGATTTTTTCTCCGCCCATTTTCTCTTTATCAAAAACAGCTTTTGCTTTGACAATTCGTTTATCTGCAAGATTTGAAAGAATCTTGAGTCTTACTTTTCCACTGGTTATATCTTCAATGACCGGAGCTAATGCTTCTACCATAGTGTTAACAGCATTGGCACCCATGGCATCGCGCACGTCAACTATTAGATGTGTTACAATCATCTTGCCAAGAGGGCTGTCAAGTATTCGCACTTCTAAATCCTTTGCGCCACCACCTAAATCAACAAGTATTTTATCTTGGGCATTTGCAATCTTTAGAATTTCATCTTTATGGTTCATTATTTCCTTGGCTGCACCTGCGACGTCCTTTAGATTTAACACCTGAATCTGACCAATCATTAATGGATCAGAACATTCTGTTTTAAATCCACCTTTAATTCTGGCGATTTTAGCTGCATTACTGGCAGCAGCAACAACACTGGACTCTTCAGTTGCCATTGGAACGAGATAATCTTTTTCATTAATGAGAAAGTTTACTGCTACTCCAACTGGTAGTTCAAAAGTTCCGAGAACATTCTCTATCATTCTATCTGCGATTTCTATGTCTAGTGATGAAGAAAATACGTTCGCTTCTTTTTCAGTTAAATCCGAAAATTTTTTTACAAAATCTATTCTTTCTTTGACAGGCATCTTATAAAAACCTGATACTGTTGATGATTTTCCATTACTTGACATTTTAATGTACCTCCTATAGTATTTTTCTCGAAAGTGATTTATTGCTTTTATAATTGTTCATTTAAAGTACGTGTTTTGACGTATTTTATCCTAGAGAATTTATCTATTGGTGTACTTGATTTTCAATGCATATATCAGGGGGAACAAGGCTATCATTTTAGCTGCATATCTATTTACATATCCATCTGCGAAAAAGGTACTTAAAGCGATGCGTAATTCTTTGGGATGGAAGGAATTGAGCTGGTAGTTTGTGCATCCCATCCCATCCTTTTTAGGCCAGCCTTCCTTCTTTTTTCCCACAAAATTTTCTTCTTTCATTTGATTTTTCTTAGAAAATTTCTGCAAGGTTAAATTTAGGAAATAGATTTTGTTCAATTGATGTGTTCTCTTGTCTTGGCAGCCATTCCAAAGTTAAAAGATGACATTTCAATTTTGTTAAGTATACATCGTCCTGTTGCAAGCAGATCATCGTTCTTATCTACAATTATGCATTCATCAAAAGGTCTCAATTCTTCATCACAGTTTAGGACAAACTTGGCAAAGACACTTTTACCATCCTTAACAAAAGGAGTAGCATCCTCTTGTACTATAACTCTGAGCTTCGGATATTTGAAAAAATTATGAAGCATTTTTGCACCGCTTATTTTCAGAGTAAATAGTCCATCTCCAGCACGCATAGATAATACATGTTTCTCATCGCAATATATATTTCGTATCTTTCCAGTCTTTTTTGATTTAACAATCCTTATTTTTCCGTCAAACAATGCCTTTGATGCATTTTTTCCAAATTGCATGTCTGCAACAGCAGAGATTCTTTCAAGATCCCTGTCTTTTGTGGTTTTCTCCTGTGGTTTAGACAAGTTTTGCAAGGTTTTTTCCCCTTTCCAAAAAATTGCTTTTTTACCCCTCATAAATTCATCAAATATTTTCTTTATGCTTTCTTCTGTTTCTTTGTCTGTAACTTCGGGAAAAATAGATTGTGCAAATGGATACATTTCGTCAAGTTTAATTGGCACTGGTCCTAAATGGGAGTTTACTACAATTTCTACGTCATTTCTTTTTGCAAGTATTTCCCTAATTTCATTGGAATAATACTTTGAGTATGGTTTTTTCCCGTCTGGGAGAATAGCGGCACTGTCAGATAAGAATGAATATCTATCGATCAATCTTTTGTGATATCTATATATAATTGGTCGGTGAATAGTTTGGCTTCCTGTGTAGAATAATGCCTTATTTTTGCTGATTGGTTCAAACTGTTCCAGCCATGTTTTATTTTCTGTTTTTCTCAGTTCCCTCATTGCTTCAAGTAGATGTGGATTTGAGCGTGCTCTTCTTTCTACTAGTTCCCAGAGGTTCCCTTCGGATATTGCATTTCTAATCTTTTTTAATTCGGCAAAACTAACATATAGGTTATGTTTTGCTATATGTAAAGTTCTTTCAGGTTTTTTCATTTTTTTTAGTTCAGATGCAGTAAATTTTGTACAGACTGGGCAATAGCAAGGAAGCTCATCTAAATCATCCAACTTTTTTGTTCCTTCTGGGAAAATCATTCTCCCATCATTTGCATATTTTATGTATGCGGACGAGTCAAAAAAATCACAACCAAGAGCTACAGCTAAAGGGAATATCAAAGGGTGGCCTGCGCCAAATAAATGTACGGGTTTACTGGGGTTTAATCCTCTCTTAGATGCAAGGATACCTCTGACCAAATCTGAATATCTCTGGTTTTCCATTAGCGGCACTACGCCTCCAATTGGGAAAAAATTGGCATTAATTTTACTTAATTTTTCTGCGCATTTTTTTCGGAGATTTGGGTAAACGGAACCTTGGACGGTACATGCAAGAATCATATCTCCTTTTACCTTCATACTTTGCTTTGCCCGTTTTACCGTTTCTTGCACTCCTTCTGTTGCTTTTGTTTCGGTCTGGTCTGGCGTTCCAAAAATGTCCAGGATTGTTCCAACGTCGCTTCCTATATCTCTTTGAAATTCCACGATTTCCAATGGATCAATTTTTATATTTCCATACATGTAGGATTGAAAGGTTCCAGAATCTGTCATGATTGGGCCGTCAAAGTCTATTAGATTGTGAACTCCTTTTTCAATTGCTTTTTCCTTTAATTTCTTGTCTTTTTTTATTATGTATGAGTTGGTGATTACCATCTCTGTTCCAAAGAGTCTTTTCATTTCCTTTGGAGTTATGATCATTTTGTTTGGATTGATTACTGGTAAAAGTGCAGGAGTTGTAACTGTTCCATGTTTTGTAGTAAATCTGCAGGTTCTACCTGCAGCATCTCTATTTTTAATTTCAAATTTCATAATCTACTCAACGAAAAGTAATTAAAAGTGAGTTATTTAGCTTTGTATACCATTCAAAATCTTTTTTTCACAAATTTTGCTATTTAAACTTAGATTTTATCTTTGCACCTTTACTGTGTTAATATTGAATGTTTATTATGCGCCTATTTGAATTGGACTAACAATTCTTTTAAGTGTGGCAATTGCAGAAAGAGACGCCATATAACTTGATCCGGGATTGTTTGGATTTGGCATATTTTCTACTTCTGCACGCAGCCTGCCAAATTTCCCATGAGCCAATATTTTATGGCTTATCCTGGTGGCTACCGGGTCTGCGACTATCTCCACTTTTGTTTTATCTAGTCCTACGCCTGCAATAGAAAGATTTGCTGCCACATTGATATTTCTTGGAAATTTTTTCACTGCATCTCTAGCATTTCCTTCAAAAACTATGGTCCTTCTATCAATACTTTTGCCCAAAGATTTTGGAGGTTTTGTGGTTACAAGAGTCACCTCATCTATAATGTCAACGCTGGCTGACAATATGCCGTCTATTCCGCATACTGCGCCAGACGGAAGATATATTTTGCACTGTTTCTCTCTAGCGATTTTTTCGAGTTTCGTTCTGAATTTATCATCAAATAGGCTTCCAACACTCATAATAATTATGTCTTTGCTTGCTTTGAGGGCACGTTCAGCGTATTCCCTTACTGCCTGTTGTGATGCAGCTTCAAATACAACATCAACCTTTTCTAAAAAATCTTCTACAGGTTTTATTTCTGCCTTCTTGATGGTCTTGCAGAGGTTCTGCTCTGCTTTCTTATCAATATCAAAAAGGTATATTTTCTCAATCTCGTCCATATTTTCGGCTGCTTTGGAGACGTCGCTGCCTATTGCACCACAACCAATTATTCCAAGCTTCATTTTTTACCAAAACCTTAAAACCATGGCTCAATATAAAAAATATTGCCATGGACGATATTGACAGGTTTCTAAACGAAGATCTTGGAGATGAGGGAGATGTAACATCTGATTCTCTGTTTGCTGATGAAATTGCCAAGGCATACGTTATTGCAAAGGAAGATTGTGTCGTTGCTGGGTTAGAAGAATTGAAAATTGTTTTTGACAAGACTGGAGCGCAGGCTAAATTGAATGTTGAGGATGGCGATTTCGTTAAGAAAGATGCTGTAGTTGCCGAAATTAATGGGTCAATACGTTCGATTCTTAAAGGGGAACGATTGGCTCTAAATTTTATATGCAAAATGAGCGGTATTGCTACAGAAACAAAAAAACTTGTAGATAGATGCAAGGTTATAAATCCTGAGGTGGAGGTAGCTGCCACCAGGAAAACGACGCCTGGTTTTCGCAAATATGAGAAAAAAGCTGTTGTTTTAGGTGGTGGAAAAGCACACCGATATGGCCTATATGATGCTGTATTGATTAAAGACAATCATCTAAAGTGTGCTGGTTCGGTTGATCGTGTCATTGAGCAGATTAAACGGAAAATTACCGATAAAACTATTGAAATTGAGGTTGAAAACGAGCACGATGCATGCACTGCTGCTGAAATGAATGTTGATGTAATTATGTTGGATAATTTCAATCCTAAAGATGGTGAAATGCTTGCTAAAAAAATCCGCGATATAAATGATAAAGTTCTAATTGAGATGTCGGGTGGTATAACTCCTGGCAATATAGATAGTTATGCAGCATTTGCTGACCGTATTTCTTTGGGATATCTTACACATAGCATTGAGGCAATGGATTTCTCTTTAGAAATTGTATGACGACATCTTTTAGGAAATATTTAATAACCAACATTACTTTACAATATTGGTAGGAAATATAATTATAACAATGAATCTGGGTTTATTGTTGTGAGGGTCTGGTGGTTTAGATGAAGAAACTTATAGAAAGCGTAGTTGAAAATGAAAAAAATAAAAATGCTAAGAAAGATAAAAAGAATAAATCCACAAAAAAATCTAATAGGGATTATGTCGCATTAAAAAAATCCCCAACTAGCAGTGTTGAAAATCGTGAATTGGAAAAAGTGTTGGCCGGTTTGACAACCACTATAAAGGTTATCGGTTGTGGTGGTGCTGGTACAAATACTATTAGTAGGTGTCTTGAAAGCGGTGTTACTGGAGGGGACTTGATAGCTATTAATACAGATGCTCAGCATTTGTTGATGACCGATGCGCCTCACAAGATATTGATTGGCAGACATCTTACCAAAGGTCTTGGAGCTGGCTCCATTCCGCGGATTGGTGAAGATGCTGCAAGGGAGAGTGAGCAGGATGTCCGTGCTGCTGTTGGTCACGCCGATATGGTTTTTGTGACTTGTGGACTTGGTGGGGGTACAGGTACCGGTTCAGCTCCTGTCGTTGCACAGATTGCCAAGGAAACTGGTGCTTTGACTATTGGTGTTGTTACCCTCCCATTTAGTGTTGAAGGTTTTGTCCGTATGGAAAATGCTGAGACGGGTTTGAAACAGTTGAGGGAAACATGTGATACTGTCATAGTGATACCAAATGATAAGTTGCTTGACGTTGTTCCAAATCTTTCGTTGAATGCTGCTTTCAAAGTTGCAGATGAAGTGCTTATGAGATCGATTAAAGGTATTACAGAGATGATTACTAAACCTGGACTTGTTAATCTTGATTTTGCAGATCTAAAGACGGTAATGAGAAGAGGTGGTGTTGCCATGATAGGTCTTGGAGAGGCTGAAGGTGAGAACAAAGCAGTTAATGCTGTTGTAGAGGCTCTCAATTCTCCACTACTTGAGGTTGATATCTCTGAAGCTACTGGTGCTCTTGTCAATGTGACCGGTGGTGAAGATATGACAATTAGCGAGGCCGAGCGTGTTGTTGAAGAGATCTATTCAAGAGTTGATCCAAATGCACGTATAATTTGGGGAACGACTGTTGATGTTGAACTAAAGAGAAATATTCGTGCAATGCTTGTCATCACTGGCGTTAAATCAAAGCAAATTCTTGGCCCATCGCAGAGATCATTTGAAAATAAGGAGTTTGGCATTGATTTCGTAGCATAAAATTGGTTTAAGAAGGCTTTATTTTCCATTATCTAAAGCCTTTTTTCCTATTTTGTTGAAAATGTAATGTCAAATGTAATGGCAATCCCTCCAAACTCTTTATATATAACTACTTATTTGACCATTTGTTTATTAGAGGTGTCGATACATGAAGAAAACCGGAGACAATAAAAGCTTCGTTGACAAGGCATGGGATTTGCAGCACAATATAGAGGTGCGACAAAAAAGGATAGGTAAAGGCAAATATGGACGTGTACTTAAAATGGCTCGTAATCCTACCAATGAAGAATTTGCGAAATCTTCCAAGATAACGGGAGCAGGTATCCTGCTTATTGGCGGAATTGGGTTCCTTGTTTTTTTGTTAGCTACGCAAGTTGCACCTTGGATTGCAGGATTACTTGGGTGGAGTTGAAAGGTGTAATATTATGCAGAACACAGATTTTGGGGATTCCATTGAAAAAGAAAAGACAAAAATCTTTTCCGTAAAAACACAGGTTGGAAAGGAGCAAAATGCTGCTGATCTTGTTAATAGCAGAGCAGAAAAATCAAAGTTACGAATCCCTTCCATACTTGCAACACCCGAACTTAGAGGATATATTTTCCTTGAGGGATATAATAAAGAACGTATAAAGGATATGATTAAAACGGTTTCTTATGCTAGAAATATGCTTGATGGCGATATACCAATCGATCAGATAGAGCATTTTCTTGTACCAGCTTCCGCGGTTGCAAAGATTGCAGAGGGCGATGTTGTTGAAATGGTGGCAGGTCCGTTTAGAGGCGAAACTGCCAAAGTTACTCACATTGACGAAGCAAAGGAAGAGATTACAGTAGAACTCTTTGAATCTGTTGTTCCAATACCAATTACCGTTAGAGGGGAGCAAGTAAGGGTAGTCAAAAGAAAAGATGAAGATAAAAAGGAGGAATAGATTATTATGGCAGAGACAATTGAAGCGTTGGTTGAAGGAGGAAAAGCTTCTGCAGGGCCACCACTAGGTCCAGCACTTGGTCCAATGGGTGTAAATATTATGCAGATAATCAGTGCCATCAACGAAAAAACAAAGGATTTTGAAGGGATGAAAGTACCTGTAAAGGTCATTGTTGACCCAAAAACAAAGGATTTTGAAATCAAAGTGGGTACTCCACCCGCATCAGCATTGATTCTTGATAAACTCGGAGCGGAAAAAGGCTCAGGTGCACCATCAACACATAAAATAGGCGATCTCACGGTTGATCAAGCAATCAAGGTTGCCAAGATGAAGTATGATAATCTTTTAGGTAGTGGGCTCAAGGAAAAAACAAAGGAAATTATTGGAACTTGCGTATCTTTGGGCGTTACAGTGGAAGGAAAGGATCCTCGAGAAATTCAAAAGATTATAGATAACGGCGAATACGACTCTAAATTCGCCTAATTGTGCATTGATGCAGTTCTATCTGCATTAGCCTTTTTCCTATTTTTACATTTTTTTTTCATATCGACGTTCTTCATTTCAATCTACTTTTGTGTCATATGCTTGCATCTTCCTATTTCATGTTGATTTGTCGGTATGGTATGGAACCATCTGTGCTAAATATACTATTCTGTAAATGGCCTCTTTTTCCAATAAAAACAACCATCAAAAAGCCTAGGATTTCATGTATATTAGACGTTTAAGCCCTTTTACTCTTCATGTTTGCGATCTAACAGCTTCATTTTCAATTTTGTGAGTAATGGTACTTTAGCCATCAAAAGAGCATTATTTTGACTCTGTAAATATGTCTTATCTTTTTCCAACATGCTTATTATCTCAAGTTTGTGCTGTATTTCTTTTTTTAGAGGCATTACCTCTATAGTATAGACTGAGCTATATATCTCATTGTGTAAGTCCGTCTGTACATCGTCTGTACGCTGTACATCCCTGTCCGTCTTTCCTTCAAACTGTGTACGTAAGGCTGTACATATTATATCTGTCATTGTGCCGTCTTTTTTGTACAGTTGATTGTACAGATCATCCGGCAATCTGACATTAATTCTTTTACTCATTTGCATCCATCCTCTGTATGTTGTATGTACAACGTCTGTACATATAAAATATTTACTTTTTTAGTTTAGCCGATTGTTTTCATATCCTTTTACAAGTTTCTCTTCTAGTTGTTTGGTTCGTTCTTCTTTCAAAGGCCCCAAATAGACCGTTTGCGTGATAAGAAAAACGGTATATTTGCGAAAATTTACATACAATATCATGTATATGTAATCCATGAGTATACAAAATGATGTATGCACTTATATGCTATTTAAACACAACGGCCTTAGTTATTGACAATTCGTTTCTGAATACTTCTCGCATGATGCCTCTCCGCGTCTATAATATGTGTCTGTCAGATTCGCTTAAATCCTCGCTGGAAGAATTGCCTTACTGATTTTAGCATCCTATTGCGTCGATATTCCAAAGGGAGGACTGCTCCCTCGCCCCATGTTTTTTTCTTGTTTATCTCTGAGAGAACAGTATCTGGGTTAAGGTCGGTGGTATCCACAAGTGTGTATCCATATCCTGCGTATAGTGGGTCATGTGCATCACTGCCTCCTGTTCCACCAAGATTAAATTCCTTTGCAACTTTTGCTATTTTTAGATTGGTTTTCGGTTGACTGCAACTATTGAAAACCTCTATTGCATGAATGCTATCCCGCACAGTTTTTAGTTTTGCTGTTTTTATTCCTGACATACTTCTAAAAAGATGTGGAATGATAGGTATTCCTCCCTCGTCAATAATTATATCTACGGTCTCTTCTGTGGAAAGCTTCTGAGGGATATTTTTCTTAACGTTCAATGCCAACATATGGCCATCTGCCGTTGAAATCTCTATTCCAGGAATTACAATGAAATCTTTCGGCGCTATTTTTAATGCTGTGATGCCTCCACTTACAGTATTGTGATCGGTAAATGCCATACCTTGTAACCCTTTCTTTTTCAGTGATTTAATTATTTCCCTCGGAGATCCTACTGCGTCATCTGAATACTTGGAATGAACATGTAAATCGAGCTTGATCATATATTACACCTTAGATTTTGTAGCAGATAATCTGTATCAATATTAGAAAGTTATGCCTGCGATATTTTATTGATTTCCGAGCCGGATATGGTTTGATGGCAAGATCCTGATTTTTACATTTTGACATTTTGTCCCAATATATTTAAGTAGTTTCTTTTGTAGAAGCTAGATATGGTGAGGTAGGGATTACGGCTCCAAACTTTCATCTTAACCTTATATTGCCTCTCGGCTCCCTTATCATATGTTTTCTTCCCCCCTACCTACCTCCCCCCTTTACATTGTTTGGTTTATGGACTGTTCAAGGGTTATTACTTTATAGTGGGGTTTATATTATGTTACAATAATAGATAGTTTGTGAGGGAATGCAATGGATATAGCATGTGATCGATGTAATAGGAAATATGAGGATTTATTTGATACGGTAGTTCACGTGGATTATGTAGAGACAGGTAGAGGTAAACCGTATGAGTATCACCTTTGCCTGGAGTGCAGAAAAGACCTGTTCCGATGGGTCGAAAATGAGGGATGATATTACTTGGACTTGATGCGTGATGATATTGATAAAAAAACTTCTGTGAACCTCCGAATCCCAAAGGGGGGGGGGTAAAAAATGATGAATCCTGGATCTGATGAGGAAAAGAAATATATTGAATATTTGGTAAGAAAATTTTTGCTGGGTCGTTTTGTTAAGAAAAATGAATAGATAAAAAGAGAATAAATGAAGAGTACAGATGAGAATTATTGTAAATGTGAGGCATTGGTATAAGCGCTGCCCAGCAACAAATGCTTCCTTAGAGAAATATCCATTTAAAGAAAGAATTCCACCTGGTCTATAGCGAACGAAGTGAGCGTTGACCGGTGGTAGGGGAAAGCAACCCATAAAAACCTGTTTTTCATAGAATACTGATGGTGGTGCTCCTGCTCTTATTAAT
>Ga0307431_1000518_pt1 | contig 25876 bp, 24 predicted proteins | sample SalMarWE160170MG_FD_202155 | JGI IMG/M metagenome (GOLD analysis project Ga0307431, IMG submission 202155) | Salt marsh sediment microbial communities from the Plum Island Ecosystem LTER, Massachusetts, United States - WE1603-170 | ecosystem: Environmental > Aquatic > Marine > Intertidal zone >...
TTAGCATATGTATTATTTGAAAGATTCCTGGATCTAATTAAAGAAAGATAATTGTCAATATCGCTCATAATCAAAGATTCAAAATTAATATTATTTTGTTTTATATAAGAGGTAAACTTAACTGATATATTTATGTAATCTTTAATGGTTGAATCGGCTTTATTCTGAGACCGTAAGTGTGTACTGTATTCTCTAATGAAATCTTTTTTTGATGGATTATTTTTTTCTCTGATTTGTAAATTATTGTTACTACAAATTTTTATACCACTTAAATTCCTATAGACATTGATTAGATCCGTAGAGGATAATCCTCTTATTATTTTAATTAAATCTTCTTCAATTATATTTCTTAAAGATGCATCATTTTGCATATTAATGTTCACATCCCGGCATTAATTTACTTCTATGTAATTTCAGTTAGCCCCCACTACCTATAGTTTTTTTCTCCCTATCTTTAAAAATATTTTGCTTCCGCATGGGGGAAGGAGAACGGAGGTTCTGTCCGGCAGTCAAGGTGGAGATTTTACGGTTCTCCTAAAAGGAGAATTGAGAGGGATAAATAGCTTTAGCGGTTTATGCTCGCAAAGTAAAATACTACCTTGACGACGGACAGGTTCTAAGTATAATTACTCCCCGGAAGCAAACTACCAGTATCAACCCGCAGGAGTAAAAATAATTAGATCTAAACTCATATCAAGCCACAATGAGCCGGAAGAATAGTAAGTTTTAAATCAAAGTTGTAAAAAGATTTTTTCTCCTTTATGCTATTTTAAGACACTTTAAACCGGGCAAATAGAAGGAATATTAATATAAGTAAGGCAAGATATGTATGTGTGCCACACATACTCTAAGTTGGGGAAATCCCCAAACCCCTCAGTTAGAAAGGATAGATATTTTGAATATAAATATTAAGCGGCCACAAAGAAAGAGAAAACATCATATATCCTGTTATTTAGATGATAAGGAATATGTAACTTATAGAGATAAAAGGTCCAAAACATACTACAGCCAGAGTGAATATATAAGAAAATGTGTACTGGATAAAAAGATAACGGTAATACCAGGAGTGAGAGATCTTGTAGTGGATTTAAAGAGGATTGGAAATAATTTAAATCAATTAACATACAGAGTTAATGCCGGGGAGGTTACTGTTTTAGGAGATAATTTAAAAGAAATAAAAGATGATATAACTGTAGCTTGGGATAGTCTATCTAAAGTTATAAAGAAAGTGAAATAATTATTTATTTTCAATTATTAAAATCACTAGCTTCTAAAGGTAGTTCAAATAATATAATTAAAGGTAATTGCTCGCAAAGTAAAATACTACATTGACTTTACACAAGCCAGGTTCTTCTATATATCTTTTAGGAAGTTAAATATGGAAAGCCGTTAGGCTTTTGTAATCTCATATATAGTATTTTTATAACCAATAAAAAAGATTAAAAGCCTTATATATATATATGAAAGATCTGGATTATCTGACCATAAAGAAAAGGTAAACCTAGGTTTACCTTTTTCATACATTTATTTTTTAGTTCTATTTTAGAATAAGTTTGCTTATAAAATACCTATAGTTTTTTTATTTATTTTTAGCTATTTATTTAGCTATGATATTGTGGGTAGATAAGGTATCAAAAAAACCAGATTAAAGATATGATATTTACATCTTATATCGATAATGCTATTTTTTATTATAAGTAGGTAATTCAAACATGAAATTATTATTTACATTATAAATAGTTTAATTTAATAAATTGATTTAATAATTTTAGATTAGAGTATTAAATATGAAAACAAAAGGATTATCATTTAAAAAATTTGATTTGCATATTCATACGCCGGCTTCTTCTTGTTTTCCTGATAAAAACGTTTCTCCGGATGATATTATAAGTTTAGCTCTTGATAAGGGTTTAAGTGCAATTGCTATTACAGACCATAATTCTGGAGAGTATATTGATATGATAAAAAAAGCTGCAGAAGGAACACCTTTAACAGTATTTCCAGGCGTAGAAATAACAGTGGGTGATGCTCATATACATTTAATTGCAATATTAGATAAAGATAAAAATACTAGAGATATCGGAGATTTATTAACAACCCTAGGAATTCTCCATGATCAATATGGAAAGAAGAATACTTTTGTTCAAAAAACTGTATCTGAAGTAATCGAAATAATTTCAAGTAAAAATTTTAATGGTCTCGCAATAGCAGCTCATATCGATTCCACAAACGGTATATTTGATGACATGGAAGGAGAGGCTAGAAAAGAAGTAATAAAAAATCCTAAACTTTTAGCAGCTGAGGCAATTGATTATGAAAAAGTTTACAAATTCTTAGATGGTAGTGACCCTAATTACCAAAGAAAATTGGCTGTATATCAAGCCTCTGATAATCCATATTTAGATAAAGATGGGAAAATAATAGTAACTGGTGAGCATTCTGGTGAGCACAATATTAATGGTATTGGTTATAGATATTCTTATTTTAAGGTTGATGAAAATATATCATTAGAAAGTATTAGACAATGTTTTATAGACCCTTCAGTTAGAATTAGACAAAGTTTTGGATACAAAGAAAAAATACATCCTTTCATTAAAAAGGTTAAAATAAATAGTGGTTTTCTTAATGATTTAAATTTAGATTTTCATAATGGTATGAACAGTATATTAGGTGCTAAAGGAGTTGGTAAATCATTACTTATAGAATTTATAAGATTTGCTCTAAATCAAGGTTCTAGTAATGAAGATATAAAAGAAGATCATGAAGAAAAATTAAGTAAACAGTTAGGTCAATATGGTCAAGTGGAAGTTACTATTCAAGATGAAACTGGAAAAGAATTTGTAATTACTAGAATTTATGATACTTCTGAAGATAGTCCAATAAATGTTTTAGACTCAACTTTAAATGGAACTATAGATGTTGATATTTCTAGCTTATTCCCTGTTTTATTTCTTAGTCAAACTGAAATAATTAAAATAGCCGAAGATCCTGATGAACAATTAAAATTTATTGATAAATTCTTCGATTTCCATAGATATATAAATCAAATAGATTATTTAGAAGCAGAATTAAAAAAATTGGATAAATCATTTGCTGATTCACTTGAAGCATATCATAATGAAAAAAGTATTGGAAAAATATTAGAAACAGCTAAGCAAGAAAGGGATAGATTATCAAGACAATTAAAAAATCCAATATTTGATGAATTTTCTGAATTAGAAGATAAAGATAAAAGCTTTAGAACAAACTTAAACTTTTTAGATTCTCTTACTGATATTCTAACAGAATATGAAAATATAATTAATGGCAATCCTACCCCAGTAATTCCTGATAAATTATCCTCTGACCCATCAATAAAAAGAGTAAATAATTTAATTGAAACTGTTAAAAAAGACCTTGTAAAATCAATAAATGATCAAAGTGAAAAACTTAATGAAACCAAGAAATTAATAACCGATGAGTATAAAAATTGGAAAGACATTTTTGATGATAAAAAAATAAAATTTCAGGAGCAGATAAAACTATTGGGCGGTGATTCACAAATATTAGAAGAAAAAAGAAAATTAAAATTAAAGGAAATAGAAGAACTGGAAAATAAATTGCGTATTATAAAACAAAAGGCAAATCAGATTAAGAGTATAAATATTGCAAGAAATAAAAAATTAGTTGAATTAGAAAATATATATAAGGGCTATTTTAAGGAAAGAGAAGATAAATGTAAGTTTTTTGAAAAGGCTTCTAATAATAAATTAAAAGTAACAATTATTGGTTCAACTAATAAAGATGAATTCATTAATAGTTTGACTTCATTAAAAAAAGGGTCTTATTTGAGAGATGTTAAAATTGAAAAATTATGTGAAAATATTACTCCAAAAGAATTTATTTTAAACTTATTAAGATATGATATATCGAGATTAGATGAAAGTAGTGATTCAAGCAAACATATTAACACTATAGCAGAAAAAGTTAATATATCTACTGATAAAATAAAAAGTCTTGTGGAATATCTTTTAGATACAAAAAATTGCGAAGAATTGTTACTTCTACAATATAAGGCTATTCCACAAGATGAACCTGAAATAAAATATAATACGGGTAATTATAGACAACCTAATTATGTTCTATTAAAAAATCTGTCTACTGGACAAAAATGCACTGCCATGGTCATTTTAGCTTTAAGTGAAGGTATAATGCCAATAGTTATAGACCAACCAGAAGACTCTTTAGATATTCGAGCTATTTGGGATGATATGTGTTGCAAATTAAGAGCTGGAAAAGAAAATAGACAATTTATTTTCACTACTCACAACTCTAGTGTAGCAGTAGCTTCAGATACAGATAAGTTTATTATAATGACTAGTTCTGCTACAAGAGGGGAAGTAGTATTCTCAGGTGCAATTGATAATAACGTAGTTAGAGAAGAAGTCATAAGATATTTAGAAGGCGGCTTTGATACTTATCGTTTAAAATATTTAAAATATAATATACTTAATAATTTGAAATAGATGCATCTTCATTTTTAAATTCCAAGTAATTTTTCATACAACCATCATTTCTAACATATCGTCAATCTTTACATTATACTCTCCACACCCTTGCCTACAACCTATCAATAGCTTTTGCCATCTGTGAGCTGTTAAAATTAATATAGATTTTTGTAGTATCTAGGCTTGCATGACCCAGTAGCTTTTGAACCTTAAAAAGATCAACCCCGGCTTCAACTAGATGAGTAGCAAAACTATGCCTGAAACTGTGTGCTGTATAACCTTTCCTCTTAAGTCCGGATAAGGAAAAATACATCTTAAGTAGATTTACAAAGCTGCAATTACCCATCCTTCTGCCTTGCTCACCGATTATAAGTGCATCTGTCTTAAGGGGAAGTCTCTTATCAAGATACTTATCTAGTAGCTCGGTAAGGATTTTATGAAGGGGAATAAGTCTGTCTTTATTTCCCTTACCGGATCTTACTATTAAAGTATTTTTTTCCAGGTTTAAATTACTCCAATTAAGGTTAAGTAGTTCATTTCTCCTTATACCAGTATAGTAGAGTAGGGATAGGATTAGTTTGTCTCTAATAGTGTTTTTACGGCATCTTAAGGGCGCAAAGTCTACAGATCTAATGATTAAGTCTACCTCATACTTAGACATCACAGAAGGGATTTTATTTATCTTTTTAGGTACCCTGATTTTTCTAGTTGGATTTTTAACTGTAATATCTTCTTCTTCAAGGTAATTAAAAAAGCTTTTTATTATTGCAATTATTTTTGATATTGTAGCTGACCCAAGGCCTCTTTTCTCCTTAGCGTAATAGAAATACTGCCTGATAATTCTTGTACTAATTAAGTTTATATCTAAAATATTTTTATAACTTAGAAAATCTAAAAATTTTCCAACTTCCTTATTGTAATCATAAATGGTTGAAGAAGAGGCAATTTTTTCAATTTTCATATAAGCTAGGAAGCTATCTATATAATTTCTCATATTTGTTTTTTATTCTTTTTGCAATACAAACTAAGAAATTATATCCTATTTAGTATATAACCCGGCTTACAGACTAAGACCAATTCTATTTCTTGCCAAAAATACTTAAAAAATGTATTGTAAAAGAACAGGTTTTAGTATTAAAAACCCTCTAAATAAGCATAAAATAAGGTTTTTTAATTGTGCATAGCATAGTAGTGTTTCAGCGAAAAATCAATTATTTTGTACGTTTAGATTATATGTCGTGATATAATAATAAAAATAAATTTTTATATAAGATAAGTCATTGATACCCACATTGCTAATTCTATTGAATTTAACGGCAAAAAAACGAGTTTATTTTGTTCAGCTTAAAAAATACTAGGATATCAATACGGTGTCGCTGTAACAGATTATTGGATGTATGAGGGCGAAACACTTGATGAGCGCTGAAGGAGATTTGAAAGTGGAAAATAATTTTAAGAAAAATAAATCATTAAATGTAAGCTTACATAAAGCAAGTAAAGCAAAGAAAGACGAGTTTTATACCAGACTTGTCGATATTGAAAACGAGCTCAAGCACTACAAGGAACAATTTCGGGACAAGGTGGTTTATTGTAATTGCGATGATCCATACGAGAGCAATTTTTTTAAGTATTTCGCCGCTAATTTTAACGCACTAAAGCTAAAGAAACTTATTACCACAAGCTATATTAAATCGCCGATTGCTGGCGGTCAGTTGTCGCTATTTGATTTCGAAGGGTTAAAACCAGAAGGCAAGCAGCCGTTTAAAATTGTAATTAGTGAGTTGTCAGACGTTAATGTTAATGGCGCTGTCGATCTTACAGATATAGAGTGGCTGTTAAGACACGATGCTAATACTTCCTCGTCCCTTGAAGGCAATGGTGATTTCCGCAGTGACGAGTGCATTGAGCTACTCAAGCAAGCCGATATAGTCGTGACAAATCCGCCATTTTCTTTATTCCGTGAATATGTCGCACAGCTTGTGGAATATGACAAAAAGTTTTTAATCATCGGCAACTTAAACGCAATTACTTACAAAGAATTTTTTAAGTTATTTAAGAATAATAAATTGTGGCTTGGGTATAACAATGGTTCCAAAACTTATTTAGTTCCAGATAGTTATGAGCAAAATAACATTTTTATCGGAGAGGATGGAAAGAAATACGCCAAAATGGGCAACACTGGATGGTATACGAATCTAGATATTGCAAAGCGTCACGAACCACTGACGCTTTATAAGAAGTACAGTCCGGAAGAATACCCCAAATATTACAATTACGATGCGATTGAGATATCTAAAGTCTCAGATATTCCAATAGATTATGATGGGGCTATGGGGGTGCCTGTTACGTTCCTAAATAAGTATAATCCAAAACAATTCGAGATTATTGGATCAAGCCGAGAATTAGGTAGGCCTATGACAGAAATTGCAAAAAAAGGTACATATGTTCAGGGTGGTACACGTTTTTATTTATCAAATGATAACCGAACCTATCGTAGACTATACGATAGGCTTGTGATAAGGAATAAAAAATAGTATGAAAATAGAACTACATCAAATTCCTATACGTGAAGTGATTGACGGCTATAAAGATAGCGGCCCCGAAGAAGGCGTGGTGGCTTATGGCGGCAAACTGGATATCCGCCCAAAATATCAACGTGAGTTTATCTATAAGGACAAACAGCGCGATGCCGTGATTAAAACAATCAAAAAAGGATTTCCGCTTAATGTGATGTATTGGGTTAAAACAGATCAAGGAAATTTTGAGGTTATGGACGGTCAGCAACGAACCATTAGCATAGGGCAATATGTAAACAACGATTTTTCACTGAATAATCGCTACTTCCATAACCTAACCGATGAAGAAAAAAACCAGATTTTGGATTATGAGTTGATGATTTATTTCTGCGAAGGTACTGACAGAGAGCGACTGGACTGGTTTAGGATTATCAACATCGCAGGTGAAAAATTAACTGAACAAGAAATCCGCAATGCAACTTATACTGGACCATGGCTGAGCGATGCAAAATTAAAATTCAGCAAGTCAAATTGTGCAGCATACCTTCTAGCAAATGACGGGGGAAAGTTAATTAGTGGGAAGCCAATTCGACAGGAATATTTAGAAACTGTGCTTAAGTGGATAAACGACGGTAAGATAGAGGATTATATGGCAAAACATCAACACGATGCGAATGCCGACGAGCTATGGGAATATTTTCAAAATGTGATTGTGTGGGTACGAAAGATTTTTACGAATTATCGCCGAGAGATGAGCGATATACAATGGGGTGAGCTATATAATAATTTCAAAGACAAAAAACTGGACACTAAAAAACTGGAAGACGAGATCAAAAAATTAATGCAAGACTATGATGTAACAAGAAAACCTGGAATTTACCTGTATGTTTTAACTAGACAGGAAAAATATTTAAATATCAGAGCGTTTGACGACAAAATGAAGCGCGAGACTTATGAGAGGCAAAAAGGCATTTGTCCATTATGTAAAGATAAAAAACACTGGGATATTTCTGATATGGAAGCAGATCATATCAAGCCTTGGCGCGATGGAGGACCAACAGTTTCAGAGAATTGCCAAATGTTATGTAAACAAGATAACCGAACTAAATCTGGAAAATAAAAGATGGCACATCTACAATATTTTTTCCTCTTATAAAATCAAGGTATATAGTTTCTACCCTTGTTTTTCGAAAAAAATAGTTTTTAGCTCTTTGAGTTGTTAAGAGCAGGGGGGGGGGGGAAGAACGCCAGAAGAATAATTACCTGAAAAATATACATAAATATTAAAAGTCTGAGAAAGCATTATTTCATAGGGCCTAGCGGCTCTAAAATTACTAAATTGCATTTGTTTGATTATGTATTTCTCCCCTTTTATATTCGACCATAATTTTTATAAGTTAATCAATTAATAAATTAATCCCCTCCCCACACAATTAGAAGGCGATCAATCAATTTAGGCTAGGGTTTAACTGATTAACTTATTAACTGATTACTTTTACTAAATAAATCCCCAATGTTAAAATAAAAAAACAATAGATAAATTAAAAAGGAGTTAGCATGAAAACAACATCTCCGCTTAGCGGTAGTGGAACTACTATATACTATGAGGATTACAACGGCGGATTTAATGTAGAATGGGGTAAAACAAAATTTTTTATTTCTGATAAATATTGTCTTAAATGATTGGTTTCAGTCTTGTTTAAATCAGTAATATTGTAATGAAGTAATAAGTATGAAAGTAATCTATTAAAATCTGCTCTATATTTATGAATTGTATTTGGAGAAGCATCTTTTTCAGTTTGTAAGTAGTTTAAGAAATAATTAATATATTGTTCCATATTAAATTTATATTACTATTAATTGTGCGAGAGGATAGTAGTATAATGTAGTAGAATCAAGTAGATTAACAAAATAAAAGCAATGCAAAATTTAATTTGATCCCATAACATAAAAAATATCACTTTTTATTTTCAAGAAGCAGTTACTATTTTTTGAGTTAAAATATAAATAATTATCTATATTTTTTAATTATATTTAAATAATTATGGAGTTAGAAAAAGAAATTTCTGAATTGGTTAAATCAGGTCGAGAAAGTGAAGAATTAGAAGTTAAAGAAGATTTTAATTGCTTAGAAAAAATACTAAAAGAGATTATTGCATTAGCAAACACAAATGGAGGAAAAATTCTTATCGGATGGTCAGAAGAAACTGATGGGTATAATTTGAAGGGGATAAAAGGTAAGACTTTAAGTTTACTTAAAGAGGAAAAGTTAGGTGACAAGGTTGATAAATTCCTTGGCAAAAAAGTTAAATTTAAACTGCATGTTATAAAAAATTTTAACAAAAGTAATAAAACTGTGGGGATAATTGAAGTATTTGCAAACGCTGGCTATTTAATAGTTTTTGATAAAGATTTTACGATTAAAAAGAAAAATAAAGATGTTACTTTATTTCGAAAAGGAGATATATATGTAAGGCATGGATCTAAGACTGAAAAAATAGCTCAACAAGATTTAGACGAATTTTTATTAAGAGTAAAAGATGTTGATTATTCAGATTATAAAGAATTAGTGGGGCTAAGTACTAATGAGATTATAGACTTATATTTATTGTCCTCTAGGAATGATCAAAAAAAAATTATAAAAAATTTATTTAAGATATTAATAAGTTTTAAAGAAGAGTGGAGCTATAAAGCCGCAGGGGCTCTTTGTAAAATTTTAAATAGAAGAGATAAATATTATTTAGAAAAATTAATAGATATTTATAATGAATCCAATATTGCAGAAATTAAACATAAAGTTTTATATATTATAAGGGAAGTTGGATTTGAAAATGTCGATAGTTTTCTTTTGGAACAATTAAAATTAGATGATCTTGAATTATGTGGATTAGCCGTAGCTGCAATTGGAAAAACAAGAGATGTGAAAACATGGAATAAGCTTTTAAAATTTTTAGATAAATTAGACCTACCTGAAGTAGATACTCGATTTGTAAACAGAATTATTAATGCTTTTGATCTGATTCATTATAAGAAGAATATCCCATATTTAATTAAGTTGCTAGAGCATCGTAACGAGTATGCTAAAGGAAATGCTGGAAGAATATTAGTTAGGTTATGTGAAGAGTGTAAAATTAATCAATATTATGAGAATCTTTACGATCAGATAAATAATTATATTGAAACTAATTTTAAAAAAATAATAAAAAATATTCAAAAATATAGAAAGATTAATATTAAAAATGCACAAAAAATTAGCTTATATATTTTAAGAAAAAATAATCGCAAACTAGATCTATTATTGGTTATATCACTTGAAGTAGTTAATAAAATATTGAAAAGGTCAAAAAAAAGATTTTTTAAAAAACATACATATTATATTAGTAAGAGTAAGAATGCGGTTTATCTAATTGCTAAATTTATCGATAATAAAATAGAACTTCATGATAAAATATTTTTTGAATTTTATTCAAATTTCTATTAATGAAAATAATACTAATAGTAACATGAAAATAAACTTTAAAAAATTTACGGAAATTACGATTCCAAATTGCTTGATAATTTTAACTTGGCAAGAATTAAACAATTTAATATTTATTAAGGGTATTGCAGATTAAAGTTGGATTATTACGGTTTAATCCGATAGAAAGTAGATAAAGCAAAAGATAACTTAATAAAATTGTCACAAATACAAGAATGAAAGAAAAAATTAAGGGATTATTCTTTTTGAGTAAAAAATTCAAAGAGAGGTATATAGAAAATATAATTTGGATAATTTAATAATTAAATAGTAGTCTTTTAAAAATAGTGGAGTTTATTATTAAAATTTATTTTAAGAGTAATAATTAAAATGAAAAAAATGATTTTCTTTGGAGCTGGAGCAAGTTTTGGTTCAGACTTCATAAATGAAACACCTCTTATAGGAAAAGATTTATTCAAAGCTTTAGCAAGTTATGATAAGAATGGATGGGGATCCATACCAGATGAATTAGCTCATGATTTTACACCAGATTTTGAATCCGGTATGGTGAGATATGGGAATAAATATAGTAGGAATGTTTCACTGCTTCAAAGAACGATGGCTTGTTATTTTTTTAATTTTGAACCAGGACTTTCAAATTTATATCGAAAGTTATCAAAACGGATTATTAATACTCAATGGAGTGGTAGTATTTCTACGGTTAATTATGATTTATTATTACAACGATCTTTCACTCTGGAAGGACTTAGTTTAATTGCAGATGGATTAGGATTTAAATTTCAGAAATCTGAGATCGAAGTAGAATTAATCTTACCTCATGGGAGCTGTAATTTATTTGATGCTGATGTCAAATCTCCTGGTAATATGGTGTTTGATTATCGTTGTTTAAAAACTTTAGGGCGTAATATTAAAATGATTAGAGATTATAATGAATTCAAAATAGAAATCTCAAATAAGATACCACCTGTAATGTGCTATTATCAACCTATAAAAAGTGTAAATGCTGGAAAAGAATTTATTGAAGAGCAAAAAAAAAGATTTAAAAAGAGGACACAAGAGGCTGATATTATATGTATTGTTGGTATAAAAGTTAACCAAAATGATAAAGATATATGGGGGCCATTAGCGAAAGCTAAAGGTAGATTATTTTATTGTTCTGGTGCAAAAGCAGCTGAAGAATTTGAAGGATGGAAAAGAAATAATCGGAAAGGTAGAAAAGATAAAATAATTTTTAAAAAATTTGATGATGGTTTTAAAGAAATATGTGAAACAATAGGGATTTAATCCAAGGTTTTTAATTTTTAACACTTTCTGAATACATAGTATATGGATATTTTTACAAATAGAGAAATTTCAACAGGTATATGGTTAATTATTCTCATTATTTTTATGTTAATAATAGCAAGGTCCAGGATTAAGAATTTACTAAAATCCTTTTTTCATTATAAAATTCTACTACCTATTTTTATAATGCTTCTATGCTTATCTAGTGTTATTTATATTCTTTTCATATTGAGATTTTGGAATTTAGATTTGTTGAAGGATAGTATTATTTGGTTTTTTTTCATAGGTATGTTAATGCTTTTTAAATATTCAACTTCAAATGATAGAGAAAATTTTCTTAAAGAAATTATTCTTGATAATATCAGATTACTAATTATTTTTGAGTTTATAGTTAATATCTATTCATTTCCTATATATATTGAAATATTTCTTGTACCTTTAATTTCTTTTATTCTTCTATTAGGTGTTGTTGCAAATCGTAATCCAAAATATATTAGAGTTTCAAAGCTACTAAATATTATTCAGATTATTATTGGTTTAGTTGTATTAGGTTACTCTATAATCAGAGTAATTTTAGATTTTGAGAAATTTGCTACTTTAGAGACTTTAAATGATTTTCTCTTAGCACCAATATTAACTTTATTCATTATTCCTTTTATCTATTTTTTTATTTTGTACATCAACTACGAAAATATTTTTATTCGTTTAGAATTAGGGCAAAGAAAAGATAAGAAATTAAAGAGATATACGAAAATAAGAATAATAAAGTTTTGTAATTTTAAAATCTCAAAAGTTAAGAATATTTTAAAATTAAAAACTAATGAATTAATGAGTCTGAAAAATAGTAAAGATGTAGATCTTTTTATAGAAAGCTTGAGAATAAATAATAATTAAGATTTAAAATAAAGATATTGGAGGTAATAATAAATTAAATAGATATAATTTGGATTATTATCAATTTAATTTTTTTATCACTATTTATCTATTCAGCAATTGAAAGTCATAGATTGTCTAGAAGTGAAAGAAATAATCTAAAATTCTATAGAAAAAATTTAAGAATGAAAGAAAATGAAATTGATGATTCTTTCTCTCCATCTCTTGAAAAATCCATAGTTAATTTAGGTAAATCTTTAATGATCGCTAGTATATTATCTACTTCAATTACAGCTGGAAATGTAATATATATAATTTTAAAGCTTCATAAATATTAGCATCAATAAATAGTTCGGCAGTTTGGAAGGCTTGTAATATATTTAGGAATTGTGGATAAATTGGTTACATAGATCATCAAGACTTAAAAGATTTAGTTGATAGCTAAAAAGACTTTTTTAGAAATTTATATTATTTACTTTCTCTAAGCATTAAAACCATTAAATGCATTCATTGATTTTTCAACTTCTATGTTTGCTAATCTAATATAAATTGTAGTTGTTGAAATATCGGTATGCCCAAGATTTTTTCGTAAAGTTTCAATATCTTTAGTTCTTTTATAGAACTCAGTAGCATATGAATGTCTTAAAGTATGAGGAGAATTTTTTTTACCAATTTTAGCCTTTTTGGAATATCTTACAGTAAATGCCCCAATATAACGGGAAGAAAGTTGGGTGCTTTTTAGGGTAGAAAAGAAGTATTCTCCTTTTGGCCTGACAGATCTCCACCTTTTTAGAAGGTCCTGGGTATATTCCGGCATAGCAAGATCCCGGTCCTTTCCACCCTTACCATTAACTACCCGCAAGATTCCTTTTGTAAGGCTGATATCTCCAGGTTTGAGATTTACAATTTCTGATACCCTGAAGCCGCAGTTAAGTATCAATGATATGATAGCTTTGTTCCTGATTCCAGTAGGGTACCGGGTAGAGGATGCCTTAAGAAGCTTATTTCCTTCTTCTACATCTAAAATAATGGGTAATTTCCTTCTAACCATTAGATTCTCCTTTTATTTATTATAATACCTATAATGTATATTATAGGTATTATATAACATGTTTTTGGGTATGTGAGCATAATAGGTACTATATATCAAAAAATATATTCGGATTAATGTTAATTTTAAAATAAGTAATTATTAAAAATTTATATTAATTACCAAATAAATTTCCTATCTTTTAAGAAAAATAGAATAAAGATCTAATCTTTATTCTAGAAAATTGGTTAAAAAATTGAAAAAGTTTAAGTTATTAATTGTTGTTTAGACAACATTATGTTATATTATACAAGTTACCGGGTATTAATGCTTACTTTTAAGTAAGTACTTATAGGGAAGAGTTTTTATGAAAAAAAGAAAAATAATAAATATAGTTCTGGTTGTGTGCATAGCTATTGGAATCTTTTTTGTAGTCAAGTTTGACCTGGTTGGCAAAATAGAAAATAAAATTTATCAGCAAAAAATAAAAAATGAGGCTTTAGCTGAGACTGATGAAAAATATCCTGATGAGCCCGAATTAATTACAGAAACATTTATAGATAAAGATGGCAATGAAGTAGTGGTTGAAATGAGAAAAATAGTTGTAAAAGATGAAGATACCGGGAAGGAGGTACTGATGTATGAAGATACAGCAGAACCTAAAATAATATACATTAGAGCTTATAAGGGAAAAATAGAGAGAATAGAAGACAGCAGAATATATTTTATTGTAGATAAGGAATTTAAGAAGCCTGGATTCGGAAGCGGCACTGCCAGTTACAACTTTGAAGATGTTGGAGACTACCAGATAATCTTTGACCTTGGCAGTTACAATTTAGAAGTTGACACAAGTGTGGGATATTTTGTCTGTGATCACTTAAACCTGGATTTTAAAGACCTGGACAGTATAGAGGATTTAGAAAAGGCAGTAGGAAAATATATAAGGGTTCAGGACAGTAAATACAGAGATTATTATACCGGTGAAGATTATAGAGTGCTTAGCTTTTTTACAGAGTAGGAAGCATCTATTATGAAAGTGTTTGGATTAACTAAACTAAAAATATTAGTATTCTTAGTTTTATTTATTTTAATAATTTTAATATTACCGGCAGAGCTGACTGCAGAAATACAGAAGTTTTGGGTTGATACATCACACTGGGAAACCAGGCCAACCGAATTTATAGAAGGAGGCTACTGGCAGGTAACTCCGAGACAGGAATGGATAGATACTTCCTATACGGTCAACCAGGGCTACTGGAAAGAGATACAGCAAAGAAGATGGGTTGACACTTCCTATACAGTATCCCAGGGATACTGGGAGGATTATACTTACAGGGTATGGATTACAAGCGGATATGAGCATTACTATACTGCACAAAGGTGGGTGGATACATCTCACTGGGATACAAGATATAGATATGTGGATAGCTGGGTACCTTGTAGCAGGGTATTTCTATATGGTACCAGTGGTTACGGCTGGAGCGCCTACTCATCTTTTGCCAAATATGCAGGATACTATTCAGGAGTAATTGACGGAAAAAGGTACAAGTATCATAAATATGTAATCGACTACAGGCCGTCCTATGGCGGTAGAGTTTATGCTATAAGATACGTATGTAATTATGTCTTAGAGAGTGTAAAAGAATATTACCAGGTATGGGTAAATTCAGGGTACTGGCAGGATTATACTGATTCTTATTATGTTGATACTTCTCATTGGGAAGATAGGACCGGCAGGAGATGGGTTGACACTTCCTATACAGTATCGCAAGGATACTGGGAATATTATACTACCAGTGTCTGGGTGGATACATCTTATACAGTATCTCAAGGATACTGGCACTACTATACCACCACTGATTGGATAGATACATCTCATTGGGAATATGAAGATGTTTGGGTAGAAGAAGGATACTGGGTTGAAGCGGATATAAATCTTGAGGGCAGAGTTTTACACACCCTGCAGTGGGATAGAAACAGGATAAGTTATAATTTATCAAAGACCGGGACCCAGAATAATCCGAGAGGGTATGAGATATTCTTTAATGGTGAAAAGTTTATCTTAAATGCTTATGCTACGGGGGACTTTGAACCGGATTTAGTACACGTGGAATTATTAGGTACCGAATCTGAGACCGATCTTACTAAGTCTTCAGGTAGTAAGTGGGAAGGATATATCTGGGATGAGTCTTTTATTAACTTCCACGATAGGGATTGTGTATTTAAGTTTACAGCTCATTATGGCAATGGGGTAGAGATTGAAGATGAGGTAACAGTTTATATTGTAAGGGATTTTTACTGGTTACTCCACAGGGGATTTTAGTTACATAAAGTAAACCCGAGCTTACTATGAAAGAAGATTATAAACTGTTTTACAAAGATTTTGGATTTGCTTAAATTTAAATGATTTGTCATTATCTAAATCTTTGTACTATTCTACAAATGTATTTTAGAAAATTTCAGTTTTTTCGAATTATTCTTTTTAAAAAAATTATAAATCTCATTAAATCTGTTAACTTAGTCATAATTAGTCAATTTTAATTTGTGTAGCAATCCTTGTTTTAATCTCATTATAAATTGGTACATCTAATCCCTCTGCAACTTCCAGTGAAACAACAAGACCGTAAGGAATAGCTTGCTCAATTTTACCAGCATCATTTTTACAGTTGACCTTTATTTTTATGTAATCTCCGTCATCGATTGCTACGGCTCTTTCCCCTTCAAAAACCTCATGTTGTAAAGTTCCCCTTCGAGCACTTCTCCAGTCCACTTCTTTCCTTTGTGTTAATAAAGACTCGTCTTCAACTTCGAACCACAAATATGCAACTCGATATTTTTGTGTGTTTGAAGCAATAGGTGATAGCCAAGCTAGTGTTACAGTAAGTTTGCGTTTTTCTCTTAGAGAACTTAATGAAGGAGGTAAAGGTAAACGAAAAATGTTGGCTTCATCATCATTTAACTTTCCAAAACCTACCATCGTAGCTCTCTGCTCATTACAGTCTAACACTTTGTTAATATCTGATATACCATAGCCAGCCCATTGACTTATCCAATTCTTTATTCGGTTGTTATTATTATTTGAGGGGTTTAAAGCACTTTCAAGATACTGGTTAATATCTCCCCAAGAACATCCATGAACCAGCATAGCCTTAATTAATGGTATAATTGCAGATTCAGCCGAAATATCTATAGCTTGTTCAGCAAAAATATCATTAAGTATTTCATAGCATATAGCTGCAGATCTACTTACTAAAGCTGTAGCACTACTCGTTCCATGACAAAATGTAGTTTTTACTATATCACCAGGTAATCTTGAAGTTGATGCTACTTGAATGCCAGGTGCCTTTTGGGTAATTGCTGGAGTGAATATTACACTACCTGAAGAATCTATTCTTTTTCGAAATAGAATCTTCCCTCCAGGAAACAACATATCTGGTTTAATTGCTCTCCTATACCCACTACCAAATGCTGAAACGGGACTAGGGAGCAATGAAGTATACAATTCTTGCCTATCTCCTAAATCATCTATATGAGATGAGTCATAGTGTAATGCCCCTATTGTCAGACCATTTATACTTTCGGCAGGAGACAATATCTTCCTAAGTCGCGTATTTTCATATAAAGATTTGAGGATAATGTCTTGCTTTTCATCTTCAGATAATTGATTAAAATCATCTGGAGATACATTAACTACAATAGGAGTATTATGATTACCTGCGCTAATAACAAAAAGCACATTATATTTTTCACTTAACCAATCAATAATCCGTGCAAGAGGACTCATAATTTGAGTAAATTGACGGACAGGATCACCAATAGAAAAATTAATTACCTTTACGTCTGGTGCAGATGGTGGATTTTTTCCATCACCATCAAACATTCTACGAACTACACTATGTATTAAATCGACAATTAAAAAATCCTGTGGAACAGCTTCTTGGCCATCTCCATATGGATATGGTCTCATTATTGGCCGAATATAAATTTGTGTTGATAATGGGTCTTCAATATCATTTAAATCACCATGAGCAATCAATGAACACATTGCTGTTCCATGTGTCCTGTTTACTATAGGATACGAACTACTCCAATCATCAGGGTCATCAATTACAAGTCTATCTGCTAGCAACTCATGATTAGACATTGGCATTCCGTCAAGTACAGCAATGATAGGATTACCCAAAGGTTTTTCTTGCTTTCGTTTTTTATAATCTGAAGAATCTCCTATAAACTGTTTGTCTGTTATCATCTGCCCAACAGGACGTAGAAACATAATGTCATCACATTTTACAAAATCTATAGTAGGATTACTTATAATCTGCATAGCAACTTGTGCAGGTAACTCAGTTAGAAGTGCATGATATGATATTTCTTCAATAACGCATTGACTCAGAATTCTTCCTCTTTTAGATTGAATAAGTTGGTTAATCTGTAGCCGTACATCTGCTCTTTTCTGAGTAGAATCTCTAAACCATAATTCAGTTTCTACCAGAACTGTTCTTTGTCCATAGTCTAACAATTTTTTCCATTCATCTAATACCCCAGTTTCCATCAAACGATCCTGCACATCCCATCTTCTAATATTTTTAAGACAATTAAAAACATACCGAAATCTTGTCAAACCTCTTTCAAATTGCATATTAGGATTGTTTTTATATCTATTCCAAAGAGAAATCATCTGGTTTAAAGCTTTCTGATTGGACATAACCATATATAGTCTACCGTCTAATTCTTTTTCGGCTTTATCTTGAACATAAAAATCTTGGTCTGGAGCAATCTCTTCAATTGCGATCTCTCCCATCCATTCCAATCCTTCTATTCTTTTTACAGCATTTACAAAATTATCAATAATACCAATAGTTTCTAATACAATCACCTGCTCAGGATCGGCACCAGCCATAGTCTGTTGGATTTCTACACTGCGATTAGTAAAGGCCTGTTGTAAGTGTGAAAATATAGGAGAAAGCCGTTGCCCCTGTCTGGAATGAGATGGTCTATGTACTTTATCAGGTCCTCCCCAAAGTCTTGATTTTGATGCTAACTCAGGAGTGGAAAAAATTAAAAGAGGCCTTTCTGCCATAATTATGCCTCTCCTCCTTGTTGTTTAATCTTTACAGTTCTTTTTTTCCATAGATTCAGTGTTCGATTCACAATTGATTTCATGTTTGAATTTGGTTGCTCCAATACAAACTGTCTAATAATCGTTGCACCAAACTCTTCTATTTCCCCGAAACTAGCACCATAGAGCTTTTTTGCTAAAGTTTCATGTTCATATACTAGAGAAATATTGATTCGCTTCTCAAAAATCTTAAACCATTCCATTAGACGACTTCTTGTTGGCTGAGGTAATGTCATTCTTATCTGAAAACGTCTCCATACAGCTCGATCTAAAAGCTCTGCATGATTAGTCGCACCTATTACAACAACATTGCTTGGGAGGTAATCAATCTGCATTAATAAAGAACTAACAACCCTCTTTATTTCACCTGTTTCATGTGTATCACCACGCTCTTTTCCTAATGTTTCAAACTCGTCAAAAAAGAGAACACATTTTCTAGTTTTGACATAATCAAACAATCTCCTCAAGCGCATAGCAGTTTCACCAAGATATGTACCAACTACTCCATCGTAACGTACAACTAATAGAGGAAACATCAATGCTTCAGCAATAGCTTCCGCCAAAGAAGTTTTACCATTTCCAGGGGGTCCTATTAAAAGAATACGATTTCGGGGTTCAAGATTATATGATCTAAGTAAATCACTTCGATGATGTTCCTGTATAAGTTCATTACATATTTGCTTTATTTCCTTAGGTAGTATCAATTCATCCATCTTTTTCTGTGGCACCATATCATGGACAAATCCATTTAATCTTTGATCAGTAATTAATCCATTGTTTCTGTAAGTATCTTTTTGTGATGAAAAATTAATTAGTCCTTCTAATTTTTCCGCCAATACTTGATGTTGTTTTGCTCGCTCTTCAACAATTATTGCTTGAACGACTTTACGAAATAATGAACTATTCGATTGTATACCAGCTTTAACCAATTCGTATAGCAAATCAGATCTAGCCATTAGCGGTCTCCTTTTATTCTATTCAAAGCTTTTCCAATTTTTTGTAATATCTCACGAACTCAAACTCTTGAACTTTCCAGCTTTTTTAGCTTTAGTCTATCATATTTATCTCTTTTAGTATTACTTTCTATTTTGACTTGCTAGTATTTTTTTTGCAATCTTTTCTTGTTTTTTTTTGAATTGATACTCTACTAAAAATCTCCTTAGTCTATTGTCCTAAAAATACTATTTGACATCCTGAGTGAAACAGTAAAGAAGATTAAAGAGGTGGAAACGAGAGTAGAGGAAAAAAGAATGGAAGGAAGGAACAGAGATAAAGAGAGAGGAAGGATAGTAAAAGAAGATAACCTTAAGGGCAAAAATCCCTTGGTCCTCAAAGGTAAATTATCTTCCGTAATAGGAGGTATAGTTCGATCATTAAAAGACAAAGGGCTTCCTCTAGAGATCACAATCAAGGTAAAGGCAGAAACGGGTGGAAAGTTTGATAGAAACACTTTGGATATAAAGGCAAAAGAGACCCTTCAACAGATAGGGGTGGTGATAGTGGAGTGGAAAGAGGAACAAACTTGATTAAACAGCGTTTAGTATAGTATAAATGCTTCAGGACATTGCTCCCTTCGGCTACACGTCGTATATCCGCGAAACGTTATTGTCCTTGTGTTAATAGTTTTGCATAGCTCTAATAATATTAATTTTATAAGTTAAAAATATGAATGGATACAGAACTAAATAATAAAAGGATAAAAGAAATTATAAAAGAGGAATATAGATTCTTCATACCCAAAAAAATAATGTACAGTTTTAGAATCGATAAAGAAATAATTGATAAGGTCAAAAAAGAAGCTAAAAAATTATCTTTATCCCCTGCTGCTTTTATCAGGCAGGCTATTGTGGAAAAAATTAATGATCAGAATAAAATTAAAGATATTGAAAAAGATTAGAAAAACTTGAAAAGCCTCTTTCTCTCTATAGAAATCTATAGTCCTATTAATAAATTTTTGTGATATAGTTCGCATATTACGCCACCCCTTGAAGACTCTGCTATATACTATGTATAATGTAGGTTAAGCGTATTATTAACTAAAAAAGGCTAAAATTGAGTAAAAATAAACTTCCGGTAATTTTAGAGCTGGAAGAAGTCCAAAATTTATTAAAGCAGCCTAATAAGAGATATCCAACCGGACTAAGAAATAAAGCTATTATGTCGCTTATGCTTCACTGCGGACTAAGGCTTTCTGAGATCACAAACCTTAAACCCGGAAATATAAACTTAACTAAAGGAAAACTCAGGGTGGAGTCCGGGAAAGGGAAAAAAGACAGAGATCTTGCCATACCGGACTACCTTAATGATCTTTTAAAAGCCTGGAGAAGAATAAGGCCTAAAAGTAATTTCTTTTTCTCAATTCTTAAAGGCAGGAAACTATCAGATAGGTACATTCAACAGATGGTTAAAAGATATGCAGAAAAAGCTGGAATTGAAAAGAAGATTTCTCCTCATACACTAAGGCATACCTACGCTACTCAATATTATAAGCAGACAAAAGATATAGAGACATTAAGAAGGATCCTGGGGCACTCAGACATCAGCACCACAACTATTTACATCACCCTGGCCAACATAGACGTGGAAAACGGCATGAAGTCTTTTAAAGGATTTTTATAAATTTCCTTTTAGTGTTAAAATTTTCCGCATAGGGTAATAAATGAAAAACTACATTTAAGGAGACTATAATATGTGGAAGTGTAAAAAATGTGGTGAACAAATTGAGAACGATTTTGAAGTTTGCTGGAAATGTGGAACTAAGAAGGATGGGTCTCCACTATCAGACCAACAAGTGTTTGAGGAGCAGGAGAGAACGTTAGGGACCAAAGTTCAAGGAAAGCAGAAGAGAACGAAAAAAATCTTAATGCTTGTGTCATTTTTAGTAGTGCTATCAATCGTGATATTATTAATCGTAGTAGGATGTTCCCCCAACATAGAAAAGCTCAAAGACAAACAGGATATTGAAGGTCTGATCGAAGCCCTGGGTTATGAAGATGAAGAAGTCAGCATTAATGCAGCAAAGGCCCTTGGAGAGATAGGAGAACCAGCAGTAGAGCCACTAATTAAAGCTTTGGAAGATGAAGATGAAGAAGTCAGCATTAATGCAGCATTGGCCCTTGGGAATATAGGAGACGAAAGAGCAGTAGAGCCTTTAATCAAGGCTTTAAAAGATGTAGGTTTCTATGTCAAAGAGGATGTAGCAGAGGCTCTTGGAATGATAGGAGAACCAGCAGTAGAGCCACTAATTAAAGCTTTGGAAGATGAAGATGAGTTTGTCAGAATGAATGCAGCACGTGCTCTTGGAAGTATAAAATCCAGCTATTCAGAAGAAGTGCTTAGTATGGATTGGGATGAAGATTTAGGTACTTATGTATTGGTATATAAGATGATAGGAGATAGCCGAGCCATAGAACCTCTGATTGAGGCTTTAGAGGATGAAGAGAGCATAGTCCGAGGGTGGGCAGCATGGGCTCTCGGGTATACAGAAGCTGCAAGGGCGGTAGAGCCACTAATTAAGGCTTTAAAGGATGAAGAGAGCTCTGTCCGAAGGAGGGCAGCATTGGCCCTTGGGAATATAGGAGACGAAAGAGCAGTAGAGCCTCTAACTGAGGCTTTAAAGGATAAAGATGAGTATGTCCGAAAGTGGGCAGAAGATGCTCTTACGAAGATACGGGGATACTGATTCTCAAAGCAGTAATTACACATGGTCTTCTTTAGGTTATTCTCCTGAATCTAATATACCTTACCCCAATGTGATGAGCTACCCCGATGTTTTCCGGAGGGGCTTAACCCCAATACCAATACCAAAATCAAGCTACAGATTGCATCACTTGCTAAAATGGGGCATGTGGTACCGAAAGTGGCTCTGCTTCTGTAGTTTAAGTAAGCAGTACTTTCCAAAATCCGTTACTTTTTATAATTTCGCTATTATCTAAGTAAGGTTAAGTAGCTTCAGAAGTACCGTGGTAATATTTTAAAAGCTCTTGTTCTTTAACTGTTACTCTAAAATTATTATTCTCAACCAGCTCCCTAGCAAAATCAAAAACATCATCAATTACAGCTGGATTATCCATAAGCAGCTTTATAAGTTTATCAATTCTGTATTCCAAAAAATATTCTGGGGGAATTCCCAATCCTGAAGCAATTTTTTTAATAGTTTCTAAGGGAGGATGTTTGTGATTTTCCACCCACTATGTACCACTTTTAGATAGTTTTTTTCACGAGCTATGTACCACCTTTTGAGGATTTTTTTCAGGGGCATTGTACCACCTGGGAAGAGTTTTTTTCACCCTCATTGTACCACCCCTAATAGAATAAGCTGTATAATGCTTTCAAAAAATATGGAGGTAGTATATGGCATACAGGGAGGTACACATGACAGAGATAAAGGAAATACTTTTAAGGATAGCATCGGGTTATCCAATAAGAAGTATTTCAAGATCGCTTGGCATACACAGGGAAACTATAAAAAACTATTGTAACACTTCACTTGAGCTTGGAGTAGATCCCAGAAAAGATGACGTAACAGATGATCTTGCAGAGAAGATAAAATCCCGGCTTGCCGGCAAGAATAAATCTGTGCATATACCAAGAAATAATATTCTTCTTCCCCATAAAGATAGGATAGAAACCTATCTTGAAAAGGGCATCAAGGGATCAAAGATAATGACGCTTCTGGCAAGAGACGGGATAGTGGTGGGAAGTTCAAGCTTTTACAGATTCATAAATTCAAATTGCCAGAGTTACATAAGGAAAAATATAACAGTAAGGCTTCCCGAGACAGAGCCTGGAAAATACAGTCAGGCTGACTTTGGCTATATGGGTAGGATCTGGGATGAGGCAACCAGGAGAAACAGAAAGACCTATGCCTTAATCCTCACCCTGTGCCACTGCCGGCACATGTATGTATATCTGACATTTACCCAAGACATAAGGGCGGTAACCCAAGGATTTGAGGCAGCATGGGATTATTTCGGAGGGATAACAGAGATTGTAATAATTGACAATATGAAACCTGCCATAGATAAGGCTGACAGGTATAGTCCCAAGATAAACAGGCAGTTTTTAGAATATGCCCAGCACAGGGGCTTCATCATAGATCCGGCATATTCCGGCCATGCTAAAGGAAAACCGATTGTAGAAAGAGCCGTACCATATGTGAGGGATAACTTTTTTGCAGGGGAGAATTTCATTTCACTTGAAGACGGCCGGGATAGGGCAGTCTGCTGGTGCACATCTGTTGCAGGTAAAAGAATCCACGGGACCACAAGAAAGATCCCCGTGCAGGTATTTGAAGAGGCCGAAAAGGGCTCTCTTAAGCCTTATCCGGGGGATAGATATGATATTCCATACTGGGCAGTATGCAAGGTCCATCCTGACCATCACATAAGATTTAAAAACTCCCTTTATTCTGTTCCCACAAAGTATATATCAAAAAGTGTGGAAGTAAGAGGTGACAGCGCTCTGGTTAAGATCCACTACAAGGGCAGTGTCATAAAAATACACAAGAGAGCAGCCCCCGGGAAAAGATCCACTGACTTTGATGACTATCCGGCAGAGCTTACCCCATATGCCTTGAGGAACCCAAAATACCAGATAAGCGAAGGGTACAAAAGGGCAAAAGAGATAGGCGCCTTTATAGAGGAGATACTGACCGGCCCCTATCCCTGGCACAGGCTTCGCAGTGCCCAGAAGATCTTAAGGCTTTCTGACAAATACGGGGCCAGTAGGATGTCTGCTGCCATAGCCAAAGCAAACTACTACAGCGTATACGATATTAGAAGGATTGAAAACATGTTAAAAAATGAGGTGGAAGGGATGGTCCCGGAAAAACAGGAACCCCTGCAGCTCAAGATAGAAGATTTAAGGTTTTTAAGGAACTCACTATCATTTAACCATCACAAAGACAGAAAGGAGAAAAAATGAATATATCAAAGGAGCTAAAGGGGGTTATGGTGGGCTTAAGACTATCGGGAATTGTGGCAACACTTCCTGATAGGATATCCTATGCGGTATCTAAAAAGCTCTCACATGAGGAGTTTTTAGAGATGATATTTTTCGACGAGAGGGAAAAAAGGCAGGCAAGGCTTCTTAATACTAAAATGAAGAAGGCAGGGGTTGATGCTAATACCCAAAGTTATAGCTGGGATACCACAACAACCTATGACCGTAGTCTTGCAAGAAAGCTTTTTAGCCTTGCCTTTGTTGAGGCCCATTCATCGGTTCTGATTTTCGGCCCTACTGGCGCGGGCAAGACATTTTTGGCAAAGCATCTGGCCTTTACTTGTCTAAAAGCAGGATACTCTGTTACTTTTGCAAGAGCTGATAAACTTTTTAAGCACTTAAGGCTCTCTGCAATTGACGGGACCTATGAGAAGACCATAGGCTCATACCTCAGGCCCGATATTTTGATAATCGATGATTTCGGGGTCAAGGAGATGACAAGAGAAGAGGCAGGTGAGTTCTATGAGATAATACTTGAGCGCTACGGAAAGAAATCAAATATCATTACCAGCGCACGTTCCCCGGAGGAGTGGCAGGCTCTCTTTCCTGATCCCATACTTGGCAACTCTTCCCTTGACAGGATTTCTCACAGCTCATACCAGATACTTATGGAAGGAGAATCTATTAGAAAACAGAATAGACCAAAATAGATTTTTAATTTAATATTAACTATTAATTAGGGGCCGGTACAATGCTGGTGAAAAAGCGGTACAATGCTGGTGGGAAATGACATGTTTTTTTCGTTTCTTAAGAACACAAAAATAACTGAAGCTGAAGTTGGTTTTAGCTGCTAGCTTTCTGTGTATTATATCTTTTTTATCCATGATTTCTTTTAAGGCTTTAGGAAAAGTTTTATTAGAATGTTTCATATCTAATTTATTTAGTTTTATGTTGTTAGTTAGTAATTTTTGTATTATTTATTATTTATATAATTACTGTATTGTTTATTACTATAACAATATTAAAAGATGTCACAAAAGAGTAAAGTTAACAATTTTGTAAACTTAATCATAAGCTACTGCTACACTTATAGATAAGAACTTCAGTAAGAATTACAGGTTATAAGCGGTTATTTTCAGTTTTTAT
>Ga0307431_1000520_pt1 | contig 25855 bp, 26 predicted proteins | sample SalMarWE160170MG_FD_202155 | JGI IMG/M metagenome (GOLD analysis project Ga0307431, IMG submission 202155) | Salt marsh sediment microbial communities from the Plum Island Ecosystem LTER, Massachusetts, United States - WE1603-170 | ecosystem: Environmental > Aquatic > Marine > Intertidal zone >...
GGAAGTACTGGCATTCAGGGTTCTGGCACACAAAATCATTTGGACTTCTTGGGCGGGACATGGTTACACCATATCCCATATAGATAAAGGTCTATAATTATCTATCGTAAAGTACTACACTACCGTTGAATGGGTAAAATCAACATTAGAATAATTCAATAAATGCCCCTTCAAATATTCAAATTGATATATTTATAAAATCAGCCGGTTAATAGAGGGAATTCGTTATTAATGAAGCGAGATAATTAATTTTTAATACGCTAGAGACCACCAAAGGATGAACTGAGTTCTTCTAAATCTCACCATCATATTTTCGCGCCTTCAATCAGAGTGAAAAGCTTTCTAAATACTTCTCAACGGCCTCGACCTCAAGCGGTAAAAGTAGTAGCGGTACTTAGCTATCAACCTTCAGAAAGGCGTCTGAACGTATCCTCAATTATTTCAGCCCTGAATAGTAAACCGCTAACCTCAAATCAAAATGAGTAGCTATCTTTTAGTCTTAAAGTAAGGAGTATCGTAAATCTGAGCTAATCCCGGCTATCATGAATATTAAAAGTTCCATCATTGGTTAGTATGCCAAAAAAATATAATTCATTGCTAAAAACCTTACCAGTACCTTTATGGATTTTTTTTATTTCCCCTAGAGGTAATTACCTTCATTTATCAGCGTTTAAAGTACGTTTATAATTACGATTTTAAACGGAACATAGTAATACGTTTAAAGCGATTAAAGCGATTAAAGTAAAAACCCTATATACTACGTCAATTTCGTTTCTACCTAAGTTACTATCCTTACCCCACTACTCAGTTTTCAAGTATACTATATAATATTATAATTTTAAACGTTTTAAACGTTTTAAACGTGAGCCCTTTGGTAGCGTTTAAAGTTTTTTAGATTAAGAATTTTAAACGCTTTAAACGTGATTATTTTTTGATTACACCCTCTTTTTTACTTTCTTCATATTTCTTACCTGTCATTTTCACAAGGTTACTTATCCCTTTATTATCAATTTTCTCATCATCTTCAGGTGGTTCGTCACCACAGCCATAGAGATTTGCAAAACTTGCCCCTTTACCAGGATTATACATATTGATATCTTTAACACGTTGAACTATTTCACGAATATCCTTGTAGATAGTTTGTTCGGAAACGTCACTTATCTTAGGATGATTTTTCCAGTGTCTTATCTGGTTTACAGTGTACCATTCTTCTGTCTCTCGTAGCGTCTTTATAATATCTTTCTGACGTGGATTAAATTGTGATAACGTATTATCTGATGCTTCATCCGTTTCGTAGGTGGCTTTGATTATTTCTTCCATTACGTGAAAATCCTCTTTAGATGCTATAATCGTATCTGGTTCGTCAGCGTTTTTTCTATTATGTTGATGGATAATAGCACTGAACTTAATGTAATCATAGATTCTACTCGCCAACGTTCTGAGGAATATTTCGTCTTCGTTCCCTTTCAGAAGTTGGCTTTCTACCATGTCTGCGATAGTGTCAGGTATATTGACTGATAATGACTTTAATGAATCAATAAACTTGTTTATCTTAATAACGTCTGGCTTTGTTATACCCTGATGTTTTCCTGTTTGTATGGCTCTTATTCTATCTATGATAGCCCGTGTTTGCTCTGGTGAAGAATCTAATGAAAGTTGAGGGATCCGTCTTTTACCTTGTTCGTTAAGCGATGCCTCCGCTGAAGTTATAATGACTACTGGCTTCTTCCAACCAACAAGGTATGATTTCATATTGTGGACTACTTTATAATTATTCACGTCTCCATCTGTCAATAATTTTAAGTGTGAATTTTCACCATCCGTGAACCTTGGCGGAGCATCTTCAAGATAAACGATAGTCTTCTGGGTTATTGGTTCTAGTACCTTACCATCCTTGCTTGGAAGTTGGGTTAGAGTTATCGCTGCAGGAGTTGGTGCTTTTGATAAAAGCCAGTCCTTCGTACTTATAGTATTCATAATGGTACTTACCAAGAAGTCCTTACCAACACCACCTTCATCGTTTAATAGAAGATTAAGGCTCATTGGATGTCTATTCATACATAGTCTACCACCAATGACGACCAAGCATATCGTTTTGATATTCATTTTTTCATTAACTATGTCCTTCTGAAGAATATCAACAATATCGTTAATATTCATGTCAATAGCAGACGAATTTGTATTCGCGTCCATATTTATCGACCCCGTAGAGGAATTATAGCCCCAATTGTATCAATGTCTATGTAACTTGTTTGTTGTCTTGTTGTAAACTGGATACAGTCTTCAAAAACTGCGTCAATCACCCCAGTTAAGATAAAACTGTTTGGTTTCAACGACAGTTTAATACATTGGCCTTTTAATTTTTCTAAAATATCTTTTTCCATTCATTTCGTTCTCCCATGATTTGTTCACAGCTCAAGCTCATTAGAATTCAATATTCCTCATCAAAGCTGATTTGCAAAGCCAGTAATTTCTCCTTATAATACCGGTAATAAGCGTATAGTTTTACGACTATAAATAAGTTTAGTATTTGATAATTTTAAGTTATTATTTCAGTCAGAAAAACTATAAACATTTTAGTTTTTTCTAAGCAATTACATTTACATTTGAAGCAAAGAAACCTTCATATTATTCACATTTATCTTATTCAAAAAATTTATCTGAGAATGTCCATACTTTATATTTGTAAAATTACAGACAAAACCAGAATTTTCTTCTAACCAATTGATCACTTTTTTAATTTGTTCGTTAGTTGGTACATATCCATCAGTCTCAATTTCAAGTTCTAATTCAATTATTTTATCAATAGGATTTCCATTAATGTCTCTGCTCATTTGAATTGGATAAAAGTCAGAATAATACACCTCTTCTTTTTCATCTGGACCTTCGATCAAATCATCTCGTTCATATTCTTCGGCTTTGGTTAATCTGCGATATTTTGGTTCAAGTGGCATTTTTATTAAACTTATTGAAAAATTGCAATCGGGTAAATCATCGGGGATGATTTTAATTAAAAATTCAATGAATTCCTTAGAATAAAAAAGACCATTGACAAAAAAACTTTTCATTTTCACTAAATATTCCCAAAAAACCTCCGGATAATTTTTGTAAAAAAATTCTAATAAATCAAGAAGTATTTCAGGACGAGCAAATTCATCTATTTTAATGGAGAGCTCGTTGAACTCAACTAAAAAGTTTGTTGGACAATTAACAAATAGAGCCATATTTGGGTAAGCGTTTTCACTTGATCCAAATCGGACATTTTCGTTTTCGTTATTTTTTTCATCTGATTCTATTTTTGTTTTATTTTTTTCTATTGACATATTTCATCACCTTTATATTTTTTTTCGTTGTGAAAAATTTTAAGCCGTATATCCAAAGTAATCATACGGCCTATCATTTTCGTAAACGATGAAATTATTAATAGCAATTCAAGTTTATATAGATTTGCATAAAAATAAATTGTTATATACCTTTGGGTATATTAAACAAATGGATTTGGTACATATGTACGAATAATAATAAATATATGATTATTATAAATATTGTAAATAAAACGCAATGGGTTTTTTCACTTTCAACAAATGTTACCAAATTTTTATATTTAAGAACATTTCATGTGTCATCGGTTAAGCAAAAATGGTGCAAAAAATTGCCATATTATGCTCAATTTCGTAGCCAGCTTGTACAGGGTCTTAAACGAGATGAAAAATGGAAAATATCTCCATATGAAACTGACGACTTATATGACTAGACCATCAATTTATCCAAAGCCCGCGTTACTACTGGAAATCATGTCAAAAATCCTTAACCGAATACCAATGAAGAACATTTACATTTTGAGTTTATGATACTTTGTTTATTTCTCAAAATTGAACTTTAATGAATTTTTGTTATTTTATCAATCCTTTTATTTTAGCATATTTAATGAGGGTCTGATGGGATATTTGATAATCTGGATTTGCTTTATCATTCGATAAAATTTCTGCAATTTTGGTCCAAGAGATGCCATATTTTCGCCATTTCATAACCTCATCCCAAGGAATCTCTTTGTTTGGCCGATGACAAGGTAAACCTGATTTTGTACCATGGTCTTTAGCATATTCACGGCCAGCGGTCATGCGTTCCTTGATGAGTTTTCTTTCGTAATCGGCTATTGCCGATAGTAATGTTAGAATGAGTTGCCCGGTCTTTGTGGATAGGTCGATTGATTCCTTGATTGAGATGAATTGTTTACCTATTTGATTTATCTCATTTATCAATGTGATTAGTTCAATCGTGCTACGTCCAAATCTGGATAGTTCATTGACAATGATTCCACATACATCTGAATTTTCTCGTAATTGTTTGATTGCTTTTTGGAATCCAGGACGTTTTTTGTATGCACTGACTCCAAGATCTTCATAGATTCTTAGTAGTTGTATATTATGGATTTTACAGTAATTGGTGATAGCTTCTTTTTGATAATTGATACTATTTCCTTCTAATTGCTGTTTAGTGCTAACTCTACAGTATGCTAAAAAATAGTTTGACATCCCTTTCACCCCTTAGTAATTTAGTTTCAGGTTTCTTACTTTCAGTCTTATTTACTCCTTATGATATATAAACTTAAAGCCTTAATTACCGTATAGTTTTACCTATATTTATTCCTTTTCATTGATAATTATATCGAGGGATTAATGAGAGTAACTAGAGACGGTTTCTGAAGCCTTTCAAGGGCTATTAATAAATACTATTTAGCCCTACTTCGACGCTAATCTGAGCCCGTCTCTGAAGCCTCATTTTTATATCTCACTAATTACGTAACCGGCTTCAGTTACCCTTTTTTCCTTAGTTTTAGTTTTGATGAAGGATAAGGTATTCGTGTTTGAAAATAAGCAATAATTCAAGGTTGGAATATATTTTAATGCAAAATCGGTAACTTGTTTAACATAGTCGAAATTGTATTGCCAATTTCCCGTAATCATTAGTATTTCTGTTTTGTGATTGATGAGTTGATCCTTCATTTGATAAATTTTGGTGGAATCAAAGCAGATGTAAAGGCTTGCAGAATGATTTCTTATTGAGGTGAATGGTTCTGGTTTACTTGCTGAATAACCATATTTAATATCGCTATCCCATAAGTTGAATTTCCGGACTCTGAACTTGTATTCACCCCTGTTAATTCCATGAAATGCGATAAACCATTTGCCATCAATCTTGATATTTTGATTATAGATGATGAAAAGGTCTTTCTGTTTTGATATTGGTACAAGAGTTTTTCCTAATATCTCAATTGTCTCCGGTAGAAGCACGATAGAGTGATGTGGTACTTCCCGTAATATTCTCATAGCTTCCGCTCTAGTATCAATTAACGTTGCAATTAACCGCATTTAGCCCGTAGGGGTATAGGCGTAGGTGAATTTAATCTTATTGGTTGGATAAAAATATTGTGTGCTCCTTTTCAGACCGTCAGAGATAAGCTCAGATAACCGTGGACGTTTACTAATAAAATACCCTTAACCCTATCTTGATCAAGCGTTCGATACGTATCTCTGAAACGGTTCTTTTAGTCTGAATAATGATAATATAAGTATCCTAACTAACTAGGAATGATGCTAGAAATAATGTAACATCTGTTTCAATAAAGTACAATGCTAACAACCGACATCTTTTTAAATTAGATGTGCATTATAATTTTACAAAGGGAGACTACCTAAGGGGGGTAATGAATATGAAAAAGAAAATGATTGGAATTTTAGTAGTTGCACTGTTTATTATCAGTGCTCTTAGTGGAATTTCTACTGGTATAAATGATTACAAGATGAATCTTGGAGAGGAAATAATGTTTACTTCATTTGATGAACCTACTGTGGTGATTACTAGTCCTGAGGATGGAGCTATAGTTTCTGAACCTCAGATAGATGTTGCGGGGTATGCGTCCGGTGAAATAGGGATTGCTGAACTTGGATATACAGTAGTGTATCCCGGGGGAGGTACTTATGCTCAGTCATCGCCAATTGATCCACCAGCTGAGTACTATGAGTTTTCTTTTACAATTGACATTCTTGAGGGGGCAGAGGGGAATCTAATAACCGTGTTTGCAATTGACACATTGGAGTACTATGGTTTTGATTCAGTAACTGTGATATATGATACCGATGAAGACCAGAATAACCCACCAGATCCCCCCACGGATCCTTCACCTGGCGATGGCGCCCGTTTAGTTGGTGTTAAGGATGTTGTTTTAAGTTGGTTTTGTTTGGACCCAGACATCGATGACGATGTTTACTATAAAATATTATTTGAAGCTGATGATAGTATTCCTGATGTAATTGTTTCATGGCAGAATTCTTCCAGTTTCAACCTCGTGGAGCTAGAACCTAATACTCATTACTATTGGCAGATAATCGCTGATGATAGAAATGGAGGAATCGCTGAGGGACCTATATGGGATTTCACTACAAGGGATGTTGATCCTCCTGAAGCATATTTCATTACCCCAAAGGAGAACCATTTATACATCTTTGGTCGGGATGTTGGATTTATAGGAAAAACTATAATTATTGGACATTTGGATGTTGAAATATATGCTGATGATACGGCGGGCATTTATTCAGCGAAGTTTTATGTCGACGATGAATTGCAGGCAAGGGATTTTTATTCTCCTTATACTTTTAGATTAAGTGATATTGGATTTTGTGATTTAAAAGTAAATGTCAGCGATGGTCAATTCAATACCATCGAGGTTGAACAGAAGAATACTATAGTTTTTATGGTAGAGAGTGACCCAAGGATTGATTTAGTTGCTTATTGTGATGCAGGTGATGATGTTCCTAGCATTAAAAATAATGGATTAAAGCATTTTGTCTCTCCTTTAAAGGGTTATAATCCGCCAGATGATCCTGATAAAGTTGAAGTAGTTGCATATTATGATCTTGGCACTCGTAAACCAATTCCAACATTTGGATGGGTAGTACCTCCGGGTGTAACTACATCTGGTGATTCTGCCTATGTGCCTCGTAATAATCCAGGAAAATATGTTGTAAAGGGAGAATTAGTGGCAGGTGGTAATGTGGTAGCTCAGGATACAATTGTGGTATGGATTGTAAAATCGGAGATAACAAGAGATACTGGTTACGCCTTTGGGATAGGAACTAAGGATACAGGAAGAGGTTTAAGAATGTGGGGGGAAATTGGTTTCATTCATACCATTAAACCTTCCACGATTTTTATGGATGCGGACCGACCAAATTTAACTGGTTCGAACAACCTGCAACCACCCTGGATCTGGAGAGAGATTACATCTATCAATAATTCAGGTATGACTTTAGATGGGGGAGCAAACAAAAAATGGGATAATTCCCGTCAAGTAAGAACTAAGTCAAGCTTTACTAATATTCCTGATTGGATCAAAAAATGGGTCTATAGTGAAAAATATGGATCACGATGGAAAAGCTATGAAAAGTGGCCAACAGATGCAGATTCCGATGATATTGGTGGGAAAAACAAATACGCCGTAGGAAACGATGATAAATCCACAAACGACGAGACAAATGATCCATATTCAAATCCTGGGAAATTAATAGGACATGATAATGTAAGTCGATACTTGCCTCATGTCCCCAATAAAAAATGTCTAACAGCAAAAGTTCAGCTTCATCTGCAGTTCAGGGAATTCACGAGGTTAGAAATAGGAGATAAATGGTATAGAATCTCTGATTATTATAATTGGCGAGTTTTTCTGAAATATAAACCAAAATTTGTGAATCCAAATACAATATGGGAAGATGATGGAAGTGTAATAGAAACAAATCATAACGATTGGAATTAATTATATATCAACACACCATTCCTACAATTCCTTGAGAACCACCCACATCTGTTCCCACTACTACGGCAACTGCTGGAATTAAAATAGATTAGCATAACTAGTAAACATGGGAGGGAGGAAGAGTTTCTAGGCTTGCCCCCTATATTACTATCTTCCCTCTTCTACCTTTTATTATCATGTCAACCATTAACACTATATACTACTAAGTTATATATTACCTATGCCTAAGAAAAAACTCACCTTATCCATTGACGAAGAGATAATAACTCAAGCCAAAAAACTAGAAATCAATCTCAGCAGTTTTCTTGAAATACGGCTGGTTGATTATCTTAATTATAAGGTATGCTTCCGACGGGAGGAGAACCCGAATTTACCAGTATTATTCAGATTGATAGATAATAATTACTTCTATAAAAGTCTATAATTTCATACGTTTTTCTTTATTTCATCTTGGGGATGTCATAGGGTTCTTTTGCTGGGAACCAATCAATCTCAATCCAATCAATTGATATTCTCTCCCATGGTATTGATGGGTCAGGAGGATATGAAAGAGTTCCAGGAATCAATTGTGGAAGACGTATATGATGGTCGTCCCAATAGTTGTGTATCCAATTATTCCTCGCAAGAGGTATCAGGATACGACAGATTGCACCAAGTGTAAACTCTGCATCGAGATGATTCTCTATAAAATTATTACGATGAATCTGATTATAGTATCCTGCTTTTAAATCTATACCTAAACCATTTCCTTGTATTGTATTATCTGAAATTACGTTGAAAAACCCCATGGTTGATATCCCTATGTTTCTATGAAACGCAATGATATTTGATTTTATTATATTCATATATGCGGCTTCATCAAGGTTAATACCAATAGAGTCATTTTCGTTTAAATAGATGGTATTGTTTAAAACAATGTTTTGTGTTGAGTGGCTCAGTAAAATACCATCCTCATAATTGTGATGTATTATGTTTGCGATGATTTGGTTCTTTGATGAACTACTCATTAGGACTCCAAAAGTGTTATCATAAATAGTATTGTGTGTTATTGTGTTATCACTCGATTCTAATACCCAAATTCCATGGCAGCTTTGAGAAATATTATTCTCAGAGATAATTGAATATGATGTTTGGTCTAAGAATATGCCAGTTTGTAAATTATCAAAAATGATATTTTTGGAGATTGTTGTATGATTTGCTTCTACCCGTATTCCTCTTTGATAGGAATATGGTAAGTTATGACTACTATTACGAATGGTGAATTGTTCAATAGTAACATAATCAGCAGTAATTATTACGACTTCTTTGAAACCGTGCCCATCGATTATAGTTGTGTCTGGTTTTTCACCTAATAAATGCAATGATTTATAGATAAGTATATTTTCATAATATATTCCTGAAAAAACAAAGATGTAATCATCGTCACTGGCATTGTCTATAGCATCTTGTATTTTCGTATAATTTCCTGTTCCACTACCACCAACATACAGCCAATGACCATTTGAGGTTGATAGAGATATTTTTATTGTATCCTGTGCAATCATTGTAATGGTACTTGTTCCAACACACAATAGAATTATTCCAATCACCAAACAGTTTCTTTTCATACAATCACTTATCTATGCTATGCTAATACATATCACGTAATATAAATCATGTATATAAAATTATGCAGGTGGAAGGGATTCGAACCCGAGTAGCTGGCTCGAAAGGCCAGAATGATTGGCCGGACTACAAAACCGCAAGAGTATGAATACAAAATAAGTGAATTTTAATGAATTATGTTAATTATATTAAAATCATGTAGCCTGTATACAAAATATTAATGGATTCTAAAAACTTTTCTGCTTTGCTCAAGGCGTCTTTTGATTCATGCTTATCCATTCCAGATGCTTCCAGGCCATAGAACGATTCATGCCTTTCCAGCCTGTAGGTATCAAGCCAGCTAATGCGATCCTGTCCAAGAGATTGTCCATACTTTTTAGAAAGATATGCAATTACACAGGCGTGACTTCTCTCGGTAACCCCATCTTTAAAAAGTAAAGCTCGGGCAGAATGAAACATACCAGTATAAGATGAAACAATAGATTCTTCATAAAAACCACTTTCAAGCAATTCACCTGCTCTTTCTATCTTTAGATTTGCCATCTCTAGCGCCTTTTTGAACTTTAAGAGTTCTGGATTAGCTCTTCTTAATAACCGCTTTTTAAAACAGTCATCTAGTCTCATTTACACCACTGGCTTTGTTCCATAAAGCAAAACGCTGTCTGTAATTACATCGAGATAAAAAGCCTTGTTATTTTTTGCTTGATTTGACCATTGTGCTGGTGTAAAATTCACTAGATTGGCATCTCTTCCTAAATGTTTAGCAAGCTTTGCGGTTGGTTTATCTTTGTTTAAAGAAATTGTTAGAATATCAACATCGCTTTCTTTGTCATTCTCCCCTTTTGCAAGGCTGCCAAAAAGTACAATAGAACTCACGCTTTTCATTTGTTTTAAAATAAAATCAACAGTATTTTTTTCTCTTAACCAAGAAAGATTGTAAGAGATTTTTATGTGACGGAGAGCAGGATTTTCAACATTTGCTTTGTACAGTGTTCTATTTTTTTCTTCTGTTCTAATCAAAAAATCATCTTTTACTAGGAGATCTAGTGATCTTTTTACGGTCATCGGATCCATATTTAGCATTCTTGCAGATTCTCTTAAATAATAACTCAAATGTGGATTTTTTAGAAATAAGGTAAAAACTTTCAGTTGCGTGATTTTTTGATACAATTGTATCATATTTTCATACATAAAATTTGAGTTTATATATCTTTTTATGGCGGTTTCAAACGAAGATTACCTGCCATTTCAGCTAGTGCCCCAGCGTCTTGAAAAATTTATGATTTACCAACATACTCCTTCATATATCTCAGCGTTTTCAGCCTCTTTCAATTTTCTCCCGTCTATAACAATTCTTCCTTTGTAATCTAATTTTCTGAATTCTTCCCATTTAGTAGTAATGAGAATCGCATCAGACTTTAGAACTTCTTCTGCCGAAGAACAATATTCTATTTGCGGATATAACTCCTTAAAATTGTCCATGGCTTTTGGATCATATGCTTTAATGCCAGCTCCCTCCTTCAATAGTTTTCCAACTATCGGGCTAGCCCTGCTCTCACGTATATCGTCAGTATCTGGTTTAAATGCAAGGCCAAGTACGCCAATTGTTTTTCCCTTTAAATCAGGTATATGTTTCTTTAAAAGTTCAATTAATTTTAGTGGTTGTAAATTGTTAACTTCAATAGCACCTTCTATTATTTTTGATTTTTCTTTCTCCTTCTTAGCCCAGGCAAGAAGCGCATGAAGGTCCTTGGGAAAACATGAGCCTCCCCATCCGATACCTGAATCAAGAAAGGCCCGGTCTATTCTTTTATCTAATCCCATTCCATCAGCAACTTCGTATGCATCGACGCCTAGTTTCTTGCACATATTGCCGATTTCGTTAATAAAGGAAATCTTTGTTGCTAAGAAACAATTACTTGCATATTTGATCATCTCTGCAGCAGAAAGAGAGGTTTTTACAAGAGGGCATGAAAAATCCTTGTAAAGTTTTCTAAGAATGTCTCTACTTTTATCATCATATGCACCAATTACGATTCTATTTGGATCAAGAAAATCATTAATTGCAATTCCTTCTCGTAAAAATTCAGGGTTCATAGCAAGCCCAAAATCCTTTCCAACTTTTTTACCAGAATGTTTTTCTAATAAAGGTAAAACAACATCTCTTGAGGTACCTGGTAGAACCGTGCTTTTTACAACGATTAAATGATAGTTATCTTTCTCTCTAAGCACTTTTGCTATTTCAATTGTTACATCTTTGATAAAAGTAAGGTCAATACTACCATCTTCTTTTGAAGGAGTACCAACACATATGAATGTAACATCTGTGTTATTTATAGACGAGCTGTAATCGGTTGTTGCTTTGATTCTATTGCTGTACTTTGACAAGAGTTCCTCTAAACCCTCTTCATATATTGGAGGTATTGCATTGTTGATTTTATCTATCTTTTTTTTATCTACGTCTACACAGATAACATTGTTTCTTAGTTTTGCAAAGCATACGCCTGATACTAGTCCGACATACCCGGTTCCTATGATAGAGATGTTCATCGACAGAGACTATCCATAAGATGGATTTAAAGCTTAGTGTCTGATAAAGTTTTTACTACATAGGCATCTGATTTTTTGAACTAACTCCCTTTTTCAACCGATAAAGATACTCTTTCAAAGAAAGACTGGATAATCTATTAAAACTCTTCATTCATTTGAGATATCGATGAAATTTACGAATTCAACGATTGAAATTAATCGGGAACTGTCTGATTTAGATCGCTTCGCCCTTGATTTCATCAGTATTTTAGAGAAACATACCAATTATGTCATTGTTAGCGGTTATGTTTCTATCTTATTAGGAAGAGCACGTGCAAGTGAAGATATCGATATAATCATCCCAAAAATTGATTTTTCTACGTTCCGATCCATATTACAGGATCTTAAAAAAAATGGTTTTTATTGTTTAAATGCCGAAGAGAATGAATTCATATTTGGTTACCTAAAAGAGGATCTTGCAATACGTTTTGCTAAGCAAGGATCGTTGATTCCAAATATTGAATTAAAGTGGGTAAAAAATAAATTTGATGAAATTGCTCTTAAAAAAACTCTAACGGTTAGGTTACCACAATGGCAACTATATATCTCCCATCTAGAACTTCAGATAGCATTTAAAGAGGTGGTCCTCAAATCACCAAAGGATCTTGAAGATGCGAGACATATCAGAGATGTTGCTGAGGGACATTTAGATAAAAATTTGATTAAAAAATACAAGGAGATGCTTTATGACTTTTACTAAAAAAAATCAGGATGAAAGAATGCGCTTCGTTGATAAATGGGCAGCATATGTAAGGATTCATAGTGATAGGGAGTGGTCCAGACAACAAAATGTCATTATCAACTCATGTTTACAGACTGCATCGATGACAAAAGAACAATTTTTTAAGATGAAAGGCGAAAATAACTATAAAAGATAATTTACTGAAATAATATTAAACAATTTTCCTTCTGCCATACAACAAAATACCCGACTATAGTCACATACGTTTTATTTAGGGCTTATTATCGGTTATTTTTCAGATATTTGGGATACTGTACATAAATCCTAAAGGTTGGGTTGTTGACTAGAATTCAAGCATGCCTAAATTCTTATAATAAAAAATGTTCATCGACAGAGACTATCTATAAACTGGATTTTTTAGACTTTGATATCCTTATACTCAAAGTAAAAAACCGCACCTAGCAATGCAATAAGCGTAACAACAAGCAAAACCCCCGTTCCAACACCATCAATTTCTCCAAATTTTAACACATCATACGGATTAAAAAAATGTTTCAACGAAACATACCCTAAAAACTCATAATCAGGAATCATCTCAGAAATCGAATCAAAGATATACATAGCAACAACAACTGCCATCATCACAATACTGGCCCTCATCTTCTCATCAATAAGGGTGGAAATCAACACACCAATGCCCATAATCGAAAGAAAATACGGAACGGAAATCAGATGCGTTAAAAACAAATACCAAAAATTAAGTTCTTCGCCGATACCAATCGTTATTGCCATAATCGCAAGCATGGCCGTAAAATTAATCACAAGAAGCATGGGTATGAGGCCAAGGAATTTTTCAAAAACTATTTGCTTCCGAGACACTGGATTGGACATCAACACATCAATCGTTTTTGATTCAATCTCCTTAGAAATAATAGATGCTGTGATAAACCCAAGAATCATCCCAAGAATAAGAACCCAAAAAATCTGATACATCTCAATATTTAAAAAACCAACATACGAAGACATATCCTCAGCACCAGAGAGAAACGAAAACGAATCCAGCGCACCCGCCTGTGCCATCTCAGCCAGCATATCTTCAAAGGCAGGATACATTCCTGCATACATCACTGCCATACCTGAAAAAAGAATGGTAAGAATGAGCGTTGCCTTCCAATTATCCTTCATTGTTTGAAATGCAATACGTAAGCGAAGGATTTCCTGCAATCGACGATTCATTTTAGTTGTCACCTCCTTCATCATAATACCTCATAAAAATATCCTCAAGACTAAACTCCTGAATTTCTAAATCCACAATCGTGTATTTTGCAATCTTTTTAATCACTTCATCAATGTTATCTTCGGTAACAAACTCAATCCAATCATCTACAACCCGTACGTTTTTAAACGATGCAAGTTCCTTTGGATCCTCTTTTATCTTCAACCGGATTTTCTTTCCCTTTTTTCGTTTAAGATTCTCAACTCGCTCAAGCGCAACAAGCTGGCCTTCCCGGATAATACCAACACGATCACAGACCTTATCAACCTCGCTAAGAATATGAGAAGAAAAAAACATCGTCCGGCCTTTTTTCTTTTCATTATGCATAAACGTGTAAAATTTTTGCTGCAACAATGGATCAAGACCACTTGTCGGCTCATCCATAATCACAATCTCAGGATCATCCATAAACGCTTGAACAATCCCAAGCTTTTGCTTCATTCCCCGAGAATATGTTTTTATTTTTCTATCAAGGGGTAACTGAAAAATTTCTAGAAGTTCATCTAACAATGAAAGATTTGTATGTCTCAAACTACTAAAATACTGTAAGCACTGCCTCCCGGTTAAATGCTCATATAGAGCAAGTTCGCCAGGAATATAACCAACATGTTTCCGAATATCAACAATATCATTTTTTATATTTTTTCCAAAGATAAATGTTTCACCCTGATTCGGCTTCAAAAAACCTAAAATCGTTCGAATAGTTGTTGTCTTCCCAGCACCATTCGGACCTAAAAACCCAAAGATTTCACCTTTTTTCACAGCAAAAGATACATCTTGAACCGCAACAACATACTTGTATCTCTTTGTAAGATGCCTTACTTCAATGACACTAATATCATCATATGGAACCGATTTTGTCCTTTGCTCTTCTTTATCTGCAGGAAATTTGTAATATCCTTTCAAACCGCACTGTTCACAACTAATAGTCTTTTTTTCACCAGGATGACCGCTAATTTCAATAATATGGCCGCAGGTTGGGCATTTCACTTTTTTAGATATAACATCATCCGGCACTTTAACCGACTCACACGCTTTTGTAGAATATTTTGCAGCACTTACATATCAACAGCCATCATATAAAGATTCTATTTGGAAAAAATAACAAAGAAATCATGTAAGTCAAAGAATACTGCCTGGTTATGTAATAAAATTTATTTAAAGGTCAGCGTCTTAATGAATCGGAGGAATGTTTAAAGACCCATTTGTAGCAGACTATATATTGTCTCCCCTATTACATCAGATTAAACGTTACCTTCCTCCTTCGAAGCAGACGCCTAATAAAACTTTATAACTGTAAAAGATATACCGTTATCATGGAAAAATCAAAGCAACAGACTACAAGTTATAAAGGTATTTCGGCAAATGAATCGTATCTTTTGTCATTGGCCAAGGAAAATGACATCGTTGTTTTTGGGGTAAAAGAAATACAACGCCTCAGTAACTGGAACAAAAACAGAGTTCACAATACACTTTACTCATTAGAACGAAAAGGGTTACTAAAGAGAGTAAAGAGAAACAGCTATATCCTTTCAAATGCTCTGAATGAAAAACTATTTAGGATAGCAACAGAGCTGGTAAAACCTTCATATATAACATTCTGGACAGCGCTTTCATTCTATGGGTTTACAGAACAACAAGTCAAAACTGTACAACTCGTGTCTACAAAACAAGTCGATTCCATGGCAATTTCCCCTTTTAAAATAGAAACTGCTACATTCAACAGAAAACGATTTTATGGGTACAAAAAAATAGAAGATTTTGTCATTGCAACTCCTGAAAAAACGCTTGTTGACTCCCTGTATCAATTAAATAAATGTGGAGGACTTGACGAATTCGGAAAATGTTTACAAAATGCATGGGCCGCCATCAATAAAAAAACGCTTGTTGACTACCTCATACGGTTTGGCAACAAATCACTTATCTCCCGTGCAGGCTTTATCATCGACTGGTTGTCCCTTGAAAAAACAAAAGACGTGGATAAATTATCAAAATATAAATCAAAAACACTGGTCAAACTCGACCCAAGCAGAAAAAAACATGGAAATCACAACCAAGCTTGGAACATTATCATAAACCATGAAATCAAACTGGAGGAAATACGATGATATCACGTTCGCAATTAAGATCAATAGCAAGAAAGACAGGGTTAACTCTCTACCAGCAAGAAAAAGACTACCTTCTCAGACTCTTTCTCTATAACTATTACAAAAAATTTAAAGATGCAGTGTTTAAGGGAGGTACCTGTCTAAAATACCTCTATGGACTCAACCGTTTCAGTGAAGACCTCGATTTCAACCTATTTATAAAACCTGAAACATTTCAAAAACAAGTTGGAAAAACTCTGAAGGAAATAGATTTAACCGGAATAAACACCTATTTTTTAAAGGAAGAAACTTTCAAGGAAGCATACGCCTGTGAAATTGGAGTTCATGGGTCGCTTTACAAAGGAACTGAACAAACACGAAACAAAATCAGAATAGACGCTGGAAAAAGAACAGGAACAATACAGCCCCCTAAATGGAGATTAATACCATCAGAATATCCAGAAACAACTGAGCACTTTTTAATAAAAACAATGGATGAAGAAGAAATGCTTGTTGAAAAAATAATATCTCTCATGGAACGAAACAAAGGCAGAGACCTCTATGATACATGGTTTCTCATAGAAAAGGGAGTGAAAATAAACAAAGAATTATTCACAAAAAAAACTTCTTCGATATTAAACTTGGAAAACATACCTTCAGAAAAAGAATATGCAAGAGATCTAGAAAAACTCACAGATAGAATAATCCCTTACAACCAAATAAAACAAGAACTACAAAAAGAACTAAAAATTCTTCGATAGAGCTTTTCCGAGGAATCAAAACCAGGCATAGAAGGAAATATTTATCGTTTTAGGTATTCAGATTATTTTAAAGACCCATTTGTAGCAAATCCTGAATTGCTTTTCTTACTGTCTCATCTGACGAAAGACTTGCTTCCCAGCCAAGTTTTTTAATCTTGTTTATATCAAATTGAAAATGTGGTACGTCTCCTTTCCAACCACGTTTTCCACCTGTATAGGTAAATGTTACGTTTTCAAGTCCCATTTCTTCAGTAACAAGCTCACCAATTCGTGTTACTTCAGTTACAGAGTCGACACCAAGATTAAACACATTTATTTCCTCATCTGCATGCGTAAATCCATGCATGATTCCATCGACACATTCGGTGACATACAGATATGGTTTTCGTTGTTTTCCATCTCCAAGGATTTCAAGCTCTTTTGGATTTTTTCTTAGCTTGTTAATGAAATCGACAATAACACCATGTGTCCCTCGCACGCCAACAACGTTTGCAAACCGAAACATCCATCCTTGCATGTCAAAAGTATGACAAAACGAGCTGATCAAACCCTCGGCGGCAAGCTTTGCTGCACCATAAACTGAAATTGGAAGCAAGGGCCCATAATTTTCAGGAAGTGGAAACGACGGAGTTTCTCCATAAATAACGCTACTTGAAGAAAACACTATTTTTTTGATATCATTCTTTCTCATTGCATCGAGAAGATTATAGGTTGCAAGAATGTCTTTCTTTGCAATATCTGGCTTTTGGGCACCCAATCGAACATCTGGATTTGCGGCTATGTGAAAAACAACATCATTGCCTTTTATCTCTTTAGAAACAGTTTCTGCATCTGCTAAATCGGCCTCGATAAACGTGAAATTGTCATTTTCTAAATGATGATTAATAAATTCTGTTTTACCAGAGCTTAAATCATCGAATACTGTAACAGTATGTCCATTTTCAATTAATTTATCAACAAGATGACTTCCGATAAATCCAGCACCACCAGTGACAAAACTTTTCATATCAAATCACTTCCGGATTCGGTTTATCAATCTATTGCTTAAGTATTTTATCTATTGTATCCTGAAAATTATTGGGAATAATTGGGATGATTTGCTTCTGTTTTGAAAGATAGGACAAACAAAACATTTTATAACGGATTGGAGATTTTGGTTGTACGCTGTAGGAGATACCTATTGCCGAGAGATTAAATGAAAATGCGGATTCATAGAGAACAGCTGATGTTTATAGTGGGTTACAAAAGATCATGAGAGCATGGTGGGCTTTAAACACGTTGGACACAAAAAATGTAGCACATGTGGAAAGTATAACTTGGGGCAATACTATATGTGATTAATGCTTTGAAAAAGACAAGAACGTAAGTAGTAAATAATAAAATTACAAGTCACTCAGTTTTATCAAATAGGACTTAAGCGTTGTCCAATGTGATTTTCCATGATAAATTCCACATTGCTTGAAATACATGTCCCATGTGAAGCCCCTCATTTCTCTTTTCATCTTGGGAATTATGGTATACTTTAAATTAAGGACAAAAAATATAATAAATACTACATATACTAATTTGATATAGAGTTCTCTAATCCCATCACCAAATAATAAAACAAATCTTCTTTTAACTATTTTGCTGTGGATAAATGATGTAATGCATATTGAAAAATAAGGGACTAATGCCTTAGCAAAAAAACAAGTTAAAGAGAAAAACCGTATAGAATGCAGTGTGTAATGCCTACTTAAATATTATAAAAATACGGCATATAGAAAATTTTAATAAGATTTTTTAGAAGTTTTATCCCCATGCCTATAATTCCTGTTGTTATTGTTTCTATTGTTATTCTTTGAATTTCGGTTCTCATGTGTATAATTCCTGTTGTTATTGTTTCTATTGTTATTCTTTGAATTTCGGTTCTCATGTGTATAATTCCTGTTGTTATTGTTTCTATTGTTATTCTTTGAATTTTTGTTTTTAGAAGGTTTTTTCTCATGATCTGTTTTTCTTGAAAAACTTACTTTTTCAAACTCTGGAACATCTACTTTTTCAATGCTGAGTTCTTCATTGCTTTGAACACGTCTGAAGTTATCATGATCAGGTTTTGTAAGAAGAGTAACTGCAGTTCCATTAGCACCAGCTCGAGCGGTTCTACCAATACGATGTATGTAATCAGTATCAGTTTTAGGGACATCATAATGATAGATATGTGTTACATTTTTTATATCCAGACCTCGTGCAGCAACATCAGTTGCAACAAGAACATCTGTTCTCTGCTCTTTTAACGAATCAAGGGATTCCATTCTTTTATTTTGACTCATACCACCATGAATAGCAGATGCATTGATACCGTGATGTCTTAGGTTTCTTCCAACAATGTCGCATTCACGACGTGTTGCACAAAAAACAATTGCAAGTCCATCTGTATTACCTTTAAGAAGATGAACAAGAATCGAGAATTTGTTATTCTGTTGATAAATATCATAGTAGATCTGTTCAAGTTTACTGTTATCTACTTGTGATTTAGTTTTAATAATTACCGGGTTGTTAAGATGTCTTTTCAAAAGCCCATGTATTCTTCTTTCGATAGTTGCGCTGAACATGAGAGTCTGCTTCTGTTTTGGTGTATATCGTATGATTTTTTCTACATCATCAATGAAACCCATCTCAAGCATCTTATCTGTTTCATCAAGAACAAGAAACCTAATTCTTCCCAGGTTCAGTGTTTTTCTACGTAAATGATCTAGCATTCTACCAGGTGTTCCAACTATGATTTCTGATTTTTTTATACGTTTAATCTGCGGTTCTATACTAACACCACCGTAGATACTAGTTGTTCTAATCTTCAGAGATTTTCCGAATTCTTTGAATACATCTGTTACCTGTACACATAGTTCTCTAGTTGGTGTTAGTACCACTGTTTGTATTCCTTCACCTGGGGCCATCTTGTCAAGTAATGGTAGACAAAAAGCAACGGTTTTTCCCGATCCTGTTTCTGCCTGCCCCACTACATCTTTTTCTTTGATGATTTCAGGTATACATTTCTCTTGTATCAATGTGAGCTCTTTGAACCCTAATTCATCTGTTTTATCTTTAAGTTTTTTATTGATATTAATTTCATTAAATTTCATTTTTTAATCCTTACCTTATAAAAATAATTGCTATTTGTATCGCCTTTTTAAATTTCTAAAGGAGATTGTATGCATTTCTTTTCATTCATTGTTTTATTCTTATTTTCTGTTTGTTTTTTGGTTTTATACATTTCTTTAACTCCAACTCATATGTTGTCTTTTAAAGTAATAATAAAAAAACAAATAACTGTTAAATTCTAATTTTCGTTTTAATTAAAGTTCTCTAGAACTCTTTGTATTTTATTATTTTACCAATCGCAATAGTATTTTATTTACTTATATAACTTTGCATGTCTCCCTATACTCCACATCATGGCTTACACGCCATCAACTGGCCTGGCGGTGAACAGGGCAGTTCTCTCTGGGAAAAAACAGGCAAAAAAACCTCAAAAACCTCTTTTTAGAGTGGAAACAACCAGAGTGAGATGATACAAACCTGGCAGGTTAGGCCTGTTTTACAGAAAAAATGTTGCATTTAAAACGTCTATTTTTTGTTTGCCTGTTGCATCTGTTAGAGCGACATCTATTAAAGTACCTTTTTCAAAAAATCTATTACATTATCAAAGACGTCAGTAGCAGAAGGTAGTTCTGGTAATTGATGCCTCAATGATGCTTCCCATGCATTTTCAAACTTTGATTTTTTAGAAATAAAATCTTTGATATTTGGATCTACTTTTTTGAAATTACATTTCTTTTTGAAAAGAGTTTTATTAAATTTTACATTTTTGTTTAAATACCAAATATCATAAAGATCACGCGGTCTTGTTCGTTCAAAAAGTGATCTTACTTTTTCAGCAAACATTTCATCTAATGAATAGGCCAATATTTTTACATCAATTTTATCAGAATATGGGTGATTTATTACTTTTTGCGTAATCTTATCATTAGATGCTCGTTTTCATTTTTAGTTATATCAAGTTTTATTTTAAGCGGAGAACCTGCCACTCTAGTTATTCGAAAGTAAATATCAAATGAGTAACCATTTCTTACCTCTTTTGAATTTATTTCATCGATAAATTTTATGTTTGATCTGGTTTTTGCTTGCTGAATAGCATTTAATATTTTATCCTCTAGTTTGGCAATGTCCGTTTCTTCCAATAGTGTAAAATCAAGATCATCTGAAAATCGATAGTCTTTGAAATATACTTTACGAAGACATGTTCCACCTTTAAAGGCCATTTTTGGTAGAAATGATAATATCCAATTTTGTGTATAATCTCGTTCTATTGTACTTATAGGCACTATATATTGTCTAGATATGTTTTTGATTTCTGATTGTTTAATCATATTCGTCCCAGTTAACAATTACTTGCCATTTTGTGTCTTTGAACCCTTCATGAGGCATTGTAGGGTCTAGTGGAATGTAATTTCTTACCTTTTTTAGATATTTCTTCATTTCATTATAATCTAAATTCATTGGAATTCCAAGTTTATCACATAAGTACCCAAGTCTTCTGGTCACAGCAGAGTTGTCAAGTTTTATTGTATACTCCTTTAATTTTTCAAGATCAATGCTATTTTCCTGTAATGCTTTTGCAACTTCTATTATCCCTCCAGCATATTTTGGTTTATCCAGACAATCTATGATAGTTTTTTCCTTGTTTGTAATCATAACTTCTGTTTCATCTAGCCATAGTTTTTCTGTTCCAAATATTTTTTCAGGTTTTACTCTAATGATTTTATAAGGAATGCCAAAGATTTTAAGTTCTCGTTTTTTCTTTCTTGATGTAGTTTGGATAAATACAGTTAGAGGTATTTGTTCTGTTAATCCATGATGATGTAAAGCTGACCAATAAGCTATAATGCAGGGATCAACTACAATATTTCCCAAAGTGAATTCATTAAGTGTATATTTTCCCTTTTCCACTCCAAGGGGGATAATCATGTATTTCCCTCTTTCAATACGTTCAATTCTGCCTTGTTGTTCTAACCTAGAAAGTAGAACCCATAGCACTTCTCGAGGGATTTTTAATTCTTTAATAGCTTCATTTACTGTGAAAGTATTTCCAAATTTTGCAAGTTGTTGTAGCAAATTAATTCGCATTTTTATACACTTACCTTAACATTTTTGTTAAGTATGGCGTATATTATTACGAAGTATATTAATCTTTTGGGAGCATCATTTGACAAAAACGAGCCTGGCGGTTTAGAAGGATTTTACAGGAGAAAAACTGTATTTAGAATGCCTATTTTCTGTTTGTATATAGATATCTTATTATCCATTATCTACCCCTTGTAATTCTAATTACATGGTAGTGAAACTGAAATTGAATAAAACCTTAAATAGAATGTGTATATCTTAATGGATTGTTGATAAAGATGATAGAGGCGTTTATATTGTTAACTGTAGAGGTTGATAAAGTTGAGGAAGTAATTAAAAGTATAATTAAAAAACTGCCCATGGTTAAAGAAGCGAAAGGAGTAACCGGACCCTATGATGTAATACTTCGGGTAGATGCAAAGGATCTAAAGGAACTTACAAGAGAGATTGTCTCCATCATCTACAAAATAAATGGAGTTATTGACACAACGACAGCAATAGTCATAGAGTCTGGTGAAGAAGAATAATCCATTTTTAGAATAATTCCAATGGCTAAGAATACTCTCAAGAACAAAACTTCATTTTCCTGTAAAAAAGAAATTGATAGAAAAAGAAAGATACTGAAAAGAAGGAGATTAGAAAGAGAAAAAATACATCTCCAACAAATTAGAAGAAATACACAGATCGCTGCTTTTAGGTTAACCACAATAAAAGTTGAAAAACTTAGAATAACACCATTAGAAGGCCTGGCGATACTCGTGGGGACACTGGTGGGGGCAGGAGTTCTTGGTTTACCTTATGCTGCTTCAAAGGTTGGCCTTATCCCTGCGATAGGTATTTTATTTGGAGCCATGCTGCTAATGCTTTTCACAGCATTCATTGTTTTAAAAGTGTCTGCTGAAATGGGCGGAGCTCAAATGAGTACTATTGCTCATAGAGCTCTAGGAAAATCTGGTGGATGGATAATGTATATCAGCATCATGATAACAGGTTTCGGAGCGTTTCTGGCATATATAGCAGGAATGGGAAATATTTTTACTACTTTATTTGGAGTTAATGAGATTGTTGGAGCTATTATATTCTGGATACTTGCTTCATCTGTAATATACTTAGGTTTGGAGGCGAGTGGAAAAACAGAGTTGATAATGGGTTTCGTGTTGATCGCGCTTTTCATAGGTGTTACTGTTATGCTTCTTCCCCATGCAAGGTTACAGAATGCGCTCTATGCAGATCTTGGTGGAATATTTTCCATGGTGGGTGTTGTCATATTTGCTTTTGGTTTCCATACAGTTATACCAGATGTTTACCGAGGAATTGGAAGCTACGAGAAAACGAAGAAAGTTCTTGTCCTTGCTTTCCTTATACCTACTATCATCTACGCGGTTTTTATGGTAATATTCCTGATGACATTTGGTAAAAATACTCCACAAGTAGCAACCCAGGGACTTGAAGACATTTATAATGGCATGGGAAAAATTGTTGGCAATGCATTACCTTTAATTGCTATAACAACGAGTTATATAGGGTTGGGTCTTGCACAGCAAAGTAACAGCAAGGAATTTCTCAGGTTGAAAAAACCTGCTGCCTGGGCACTAACTGCAGTTCCACCAATAATTATTTATCTTGCAGGTTTAAGAAACTTTGCTGATGTTCTAGCATTTACAGGTAACACAGGTGATTTGATGGCTTTTATAATTCTTCCTATTTTGATCTGGATTATTATATATGTTGTTCCAAAGATAAGGGTAAAAATTAAACAGCAATAATTAAAAACCTAATAGGTCTGATAATTTCACTTTAGATACTATGAGCCTGGCGAGTTAAGGGGATTTTACAGGAGAAAAATTGCATAGAATGATAGTGATATTGTAATTGTTTGTTCAAACTATATCTATTCTAAATGGTCATTTATTTTCAATTACTTTTAGTGCTTTAATATATAAATTTTTTACACCGTTATTTTGTTCAGATTTTATTATTTTATTAAATATTAAGATAAGATCTCCCTGTTTTTTAGAATTATATTTTGCAATTTCTGTTAAAGCATAAGCAGCACACCATCTAACAACTGTACTCTTTTCTTTTGTATTTTTTAAAAGATTTGGAATTGCTTTTTCTACTTCTTTTGGATATTTTTGTGCTAGATTTCCTATTGATTCCGGAGCCCCCCATTTTACTCGAGGAGCTTTGTAATTAATAAATTCAACTAACGTATCGATGTAAGGTTTCATCAGTTCAGGTTTATCCTTTGAAACAAACTTCATAACCTCTGCTGAAGTTCCTTTTTCAACATCATTTCCTGTTTTTAAAAGATCAAATAAAGCATCAATTAATTTTTCATCTTCTTTAATTCTCTCTGTTAATATTGTTACTTTTTCTTTATGTTTTTTTTCAGATTGTAAAACATCCTTTATTACCGTGTTCATGAATAAATCCTCAAAAAATGTAGTTAATAAACAAACTTATATTTTTCTTTTAATAGTAACAAAATCAACGAGCCTGGCGGGTTAGAAGGATTTTACAGGAGAGAAACTGCATTTAGAGCGTCTATTTTTTGTTTGTATGCATAGGTATAAAAATTCATTAGCTTTTTTTAAACCAATGCTGTGTTTTTAAACTGATTTTAACAAGTAATAGCATTACAGGAACCTCCATTAGAACTCCAACAACTGTTGCTAATGCTGCACCAGAGGATAAGCCAAATAGCATTATAGCAACAGCTATTGCTACCTCAAAATGATTACTGGCCCCAATCTGTGCAGATGGTGCCGCATCTTCATAAGAAAGTCCAATGATTTTTGCTCCGCCATATGTAAGCCAAAAAATTAACTGATTTTGAATAAATAATGGAATGAAAATCATTGCAATAATTATTGGTTGTTCTAGTATAACATCACCTTGTAAACTAAATAAAAGTATAAGTGTTATCAGAAGTGCTATAATTGCTATGTAATGCAACGATGGTGCAAATGATTTTTCAAACCATTCCTTGCCTTTACGTTTTAGTAATTGTGAACGTGTTATATATCCAGCAATAAGCGGTATCCCTACATATATCCCTACTGATAAACCAATTGTTTCCCAGGGTACAATAATATCAGTTACTCCAAGAAGAAAACCTGCAAGTGGAGCATATAAAACTAGCATAAATAATGAGTTTATTGCTACCGTAACAAGTGTATGTCCCATGTTTCCTTTTGATAGATAACTCCAAACCAGGACCATTGCTGTACATGGGGCTACACCAAGAAGGATCATACCAGCTGTATAGCTTGACGCAAGCTCTGGGTCAAGATAAGAAGAAAATATAATGCTCATAAATAACCAGGCGAAAAATGCCATTGTAAACGGTTTAATAGCCCAGTTCACAACAAGAGTAAGTGCTACAGGTTTTGGTGTTTTTCCTGCTTCAACAATTTTTTTAAAATCAATCTGAACCATGATAGGATAAATCATGAAAAACAGACAAATAGCAATGGGGAGAGAAACTTGAAAATATTGTAAGATATTAAGAAATTCTGCAACATTTGGAAAGATTTTACCTAATAAAATACCAACAATAATACAGACTATAACCCAAATTGTCAGATATTTTTCAAAAGTTCCAAGTGCTCTCTTTTCCACCATGTTATTCATCGTATCAGATTCCTGTATATAACACCGTTGATATCTGTTAAATCATTACTTTGAAATTATTATACAAAAAATCAATGAGCCTGACGGGTTAGGCCTATTTTACATGAGAGACACTGCATTTGAAACGTCTATTTTTTGTTTGCCTGTAGCCATCTGTTGGATGTAATACCAAAGATATTTTGAGGATTCTATCAATCTATCCTATAGTGTAAAGACTGTTGGCTTTATTAACAGAAAATTGTT
>Ga0307431_1000526_pt1 | contig 25634 bp, 17 predicted proteins | sample SalMarWE160170MG_FD_202155 | JGI IMG/M metagenome (GOLD analysis project Ga0307431, IMG submission 202155) | Salt marsh sediment microbial communities from the Plum Island Ecosystem LTER, Massachusetts, United States - WE1603-170 | ecosystem: Environmental > Aquatic > Marine > Intertidal zone >...
ATCCCCCAGGCGTTGCTTGACAGGCACGCGAGGCAAACCTGCTATCCCCACGGCATCTTCATTATATCAAAATAAAGCCCAAGACGCCACTTGGACCAAGGTCATCTATCTCCAGCCCGGGGACGAGATCGCGGTGGTAAATGAGGGAAAAGGAACTAAGTTCCTTTTCGAAAAGGAACTTAGTTCCTTTGGCTCTGAATCCGGCGTTGTCTTTGAACGGATCGTGTCCATTGAATACGTGGGCGAGGAACAGGTCTACGATATTGAGGTGGAAGGAACGCACAACTTCATTGCCAATGGCATCGTTGCTCACAACACGGCTATTACCTCTAATCTGGCAGTGGATACCAGCACCTTATACGTTGACGCCACCAACCACCGGGTCGGCATCGGTACGACGAGTCCCGGTTGGCCTTTGAGCGTGCTCTCTACGAGCACGGCCCAGATAGCAGCGGTGTATGACGGCTCCAATTACACCACTTTCCAGACAAACAGCTCTGGCGATTTGACTATTACGCCCACAGGAGGGGATATGGCATTGATGGGCAACGTGGGGATTGGGACGACGAGTCCGAGCAGGCGGCTTCATGTCGTTGGTCTTGCCACTTACGTGGCGAGCTTCCAAGCAGCGCCTGGAAATAATTCCTACCTGGAATTTTTGAACGGCGCGGGTGAGCAGGGTGCGGCGTTTGGCCTGCAGGCCGGAGGAGCGCTGCAACTTATGACTGCTGGCTCTAATCCTATTAAGTTGTTTACTTTCGGATCTGAACGAATGATCATTAGCGGCGTAGGCAACGTCGGCATTGGGGATACCAGCCCTGATTATGCTTTAGATATTCTATCTACAGCTACCGCTCAATTAAATCTTGCTTATACAGACGGAACCGCTCAAACAACGTTTTATACAGATGTTAATGGGGATTTAACAATATATCCTTCTGGCGGGAATATAAGCTTTAATGGAGTTTATACTTTCCCTGCCGCAGACGGCACACCCGGGCAATATCTAACAACAGACGGCTCGGGAACGTTAGGTTGGGCTTCTCTTTCTTTCAATATTCCAGCGCATGAAGTGCAGGACCCTATTTCAGGAGAAGAAATTAAAATAGGCGATTTTGTCTTGGGAACGATTGATGCTCCTCTTGATGACGGCGGTTTGCACGGACTTTGGACCAAGTGGGATAATGTGAAAAAAGAGCTGTTAGATGAAATTTATGGAGAATTAGGTATTTTATCTACTACCACTGAATCATCAGCAGAGATGTGGGCTTTAAACGAAAATGGTTCAGTAATTTCTACAACTAGTGAGTCAACAGAGCCCGCCTTTGGCGAGGCAGGCATATTTGGTATATTTGGGGATTTTGTAGATAAAGTAAAACAAGCCCTATCTTCATTAGGATTATTTATAGAAAACGGCATTGCTCAAGTGAGGGAAGTTATTACCGAGAAATTATTTGTTAAAACAGCCAGAATTGAAAAAATGGAAATGGTTGATTCGGTAACCGGAGAAATTTACTGCACCTGGATTGAAAATGGGGAATGGAAGAAAGTAAAAGCAGAATGCGGCCAAATAGAATATCTTAATGGACAGATGGTTGTTATAGATGTGGTTTCTGAATACTGCGATGCAGAACACTTGAATCTATGTACAGACCAAACATTATGCGAGAACCAAAACCTATACTGGTATGATGGAGGATGTAATACTAATGTCAAAGACCAAAATCCAAATGTCAATTCAAATCCAAATGATGAAAATCCAAATGAAGAACCTCTAGTTGAAGAACCACCTGTTGAAGAACCCGAACCTGAACCCGAACCAGAACTAGAACCAGAACCAGAACCTGAACCCGAACCCATAGATATTTCAGGTTGTACTGATTCCAGCGCTCTAAACTATAACCCTGAAGCAAATCAAGATGATGGATTATGTGAATACGAAGTATTAGGATGTACAGACAGCGATGCATTGAATTATAGCCTTGAGGCAAATACAGACGACAATAGTTGTGAATATGATATACTTGGCTGTATGGATTCTGAAGCTGAGAACTATAATCTTGAAGCTACAACAGATGACGGAACATGTACTTATCCTGAACCTGAACCTGAACCTGAACTTGAACCTGAACCTGAACTTGAACCTGAACCTGAATTATGAAAAAGTATCTTCCAACAATAACAATATTCACAATCATAATAGGCATTATAGCCCTGGCTATTTGGTTTTCAGAAAAAGATTCTTCTTATTTCAAACAAGAACTTGCTTTTTTGGAAAAAGAAGGGTTTTTAGATGAACAGGGATTAGTAAGCAAATCATCAACATTAATAGAACAAAACCTTAATTCGCCAGATGAAAGTTTTGAGGTTTTAGCCACTAGATTAGATAAAACAACATATCAATTAGCTTTTAAGTTAGAGAATAGAAGCAATGAAAGCAAAGAGTTTTATCTTATCCCTATATCAAAACAAGAACAAGCTGAATTCCAAGAGATTAATGGAGTTGTTAATCAAAAGAATCTACTTCATATAGATAAGCAGGATGTTCAAAAACAGCCCTTAGCTGATTTATATAATATTACAGAGCATAAAAAACAATTAATCCCAGAACTATCTCAGGCATATATAGATATTCGGGTTGGCAAATACCAAGCCCAGCCTGTTAAAATAACATTAGCCCCTAATTCAACCCTTTTAGCCAAATCCAAATGGGAAATTGTAGAGGCCTCGCCCCTACAGCCGGTGTATTTATTAGTATATGGTTCAGCAGGAGGGGCTAAGGACGGATTAGGAGCTGGAGACCCCCAGGCTTACGAATTCTTAATTAGAATAGAAGATAAATTAACTAGCAAAGAAGGAGATTGCATTACTTTTAAGCTATTTGGCTGGGATTGGGGCAGAATGGAAAGACAGCATTATGCTATTTTAACAATACAAGATATTACTTATGAGCAAGCTAAAGAATGGTGTTCTTTTGAAGAGGAAGAACTTACTGTTTATACTGAACAAGGTAAAGAAAAGACATACCATCCAAAAAAGTATAGTTTTGATTTAAAAGACATAGCAGAAGATAAGAAAAATGACTGGAAAAATCAAGATAAAAAAGTTAGCCCAACAGTATTTGATAAAGCAAAGATTGAATTAAAAAAAGATAAAGATAAATGATGAAATACAAATTATTTACAATTTTATTTCTTCTTATTATTGGTGTTTTTGTTTTTACCCTTCAGGCCCAAGCTGCCGTTACTTGCGGAACTGATTGTACCTTAGGACTTGATGGTGATGAGGATTATTCCACCTGGGCAGGATTTTGGGATGATCTTGCAAATTTAACAGGGAATATCACTCTAACAGTTGATGCCTCTGCATTTACTGAAGATGTTGCTCCTGCTACTCTTACCGAATCTTTAGGTGGATACACTTTGCACGTTTTACCTGCATCATTTCCAACAACAACTGATGCCTCTACAGGTGCGATGTTTACATGTAATTATACCGGAGATATTCTCTACATAGGTCTGGAAGGTGCGGGAACAGTAATTATTGAAGGAATGGTATTTATAGAAGGCACATCTGAACCAGCTAAAGGTTTTTTCATATATACTGTCATTACTGCTTATAGTCTAATAATTAGAAGGAATATTATTAAAGGTTGTGATCTCCCTTTTTATTATTATGATAACACTGTACAGGATTTTCAAGTTTATAATAACATTTTCTTTGATGCTTCAGACAAAGCAATAAATATACTTGTAGATGCACCAAGTGCTGTCATTGCTAATAATACGATTGTACATGCTGGTGGTTATGGTGTATATGCTGGTGATGAGGAGGTTACATTTAAGAATAATCTTAATTATGGAGCAGTTACCTCATGTTGGACTGAGATAGAATTACTTACAAATGGATATAACAATGCCACTTCTGATGCTACTGGAGAGGATGCAGATTGGGGTGGCACAGGCAGTAACAATCTTTCCAGCATAGCTGACCCATTCAACGATATTGACAATGATGACTTTACAATAACGGCAGCGGGTGTCATAGGTGGGGCAGGATTAGATTTAAGTGACGACTTCACTACAGATTTTTTCGGGGTTACAAGGATAAACTGGACAATAGGAGCTGTTGAATATGTAGGGGCAGTTAATTCAGCGCCGACGATTAGTTCGGTAACGGATTATCCGGATCCAGAGGAGGCAGGGAATAACGTAACTTTTTCGGTTGACTGGGATGATGAAGGAGATGAAGTTAAAATTCATATCTGTAAAACCGACACTCTATCAAGTTATGCTTGTGAGACAAATCAGGTTTGGTGTGAAACAGACACTCCCTCTGCTGATGACCCAGAAACCTGTACTTATACAACCCAATCAGGAGATATCGGCTCCAATACTTATTATGCTTTTGTTTGTGATGATGAAGATGAATGTTCTAATTATACTTCCAGCACATTCACAGTTGAAGCAGTTAGCACTCCTTCAATAAAATTTCCCGGCGGAGTTCATTTCAAAGGCGGAACGATATTTAAATAGAATTATGAATTATGAATTTGACAAGATTACTCGAAAAGCTAAAATGAACTAAAGACGTTTCAGTTTTAATAGTTTTTACTACTGTTTCTGAAACAGCATTATTTATTATGTTGAGGAAGCTAAAACCACTTTTTGTGGTTAAAAAATTAAAAGAAAAGAAAATAATCCTTTTTACACCTTTAGAGCTTAAAAGGCTTTTTGGCGTTTCTGATTATGCTAGTCAGTGGTTTATTAAAACTTACACTAAAAAAGGAGCTTTTGTTAAAATTCGCAACGGGCTTTATATGTTAGCTGATCGCCCAGCAAATTATTATTTAATAGCGAACCGCCTTTACGAACCCTCGTACATTTCTTTTGATGCAGCTTTATCGTTTTACGGAATTATTCCAGAAACCATTTATACTGTTACTTCAGCTACTCCTAAAATTAGCAGAGAATTTGAAGCAGACAATGTTCGTTTTACTTATCATAAAATAAAGAAAGAAGTTTATTGTGGCTATAGGCCGGTAAAGTATTTAGATAGCACAATTCTAATTGCTGAACCAGAAAAAGCATTAGCTGATTATTTATATTTTTTGATTCTTAAAAGAAGAAATCTGCATTATGACAGATTAGATTTAAAAAAAATAAAAAAACCTGAATTATTAAGATATGTTAAATTATTTAATAAACCAAAAATGAATAAATTAATAAAAAAGATTTATGTTGAGTTTAGAAATTCTAAAAGAATTTACTAAAAAATATCAGACCATTGAAAAAAATATGGCGCGGGAATACATCCAACATTTATTTTTGTCTTCTTTATATAAATTGCCGGAAGCAGAAAAATTATTATTCAAGGGTGGAACCGCGTTGAGAATTATCCACGGGAGTCCTCGTTTTTCAGAAGATCTGGATTTTACTGGAGAAAATATTTATGATTATAAGATAATAGATGAATTATTCATTAATACTCTTTTGGAAATTAGCAAACAGGGAATAAAAATCGTTCTTGAAGAGGCAAAACCAACAACCGGAGGCTATTTAGGAATAATTCATTACGAACTTTATGATTTTGTAGAGGATATAAAATTTGAGATTTCTTTGAGGCAGGGCAGAAAATTAGATAATTTAAGTAAAGAATTCAATACGATAATAAACGAATATATTCCAGCTTATACCATCATTTCTTTAGCAAGAGGGGAGATTGTTAAGGGGAAGATGAATGCTTTGACTTCCCGTAAAAAACCCAGGGATTATTACGATTTATATTTTTTTCTTCGACACCCAGAACTTCATAAACTTGTAGATAAAAATCGACTTAAAGAAGTGCTGGAAAATTTGAAAAAAGAGCAAATAAATTTTAAACAAGAGCTTTCTCTTTTACTCCCAGTTAGTCATCAAATGATTCTAAAAGATTTTAAAGCGAATTTAATTAGAGAAATAGAGAGCTGTATATGATTAATTTTCAATGAATATTAAAAATATTATTTTAGATATCTTATTTCCCAGGGTTTGTGTGGGATGTGGCAAAGAAGGAAAATATATTTGTGATAAATGCAAGGTTTTTATTTCAGAGTGCGAGTCAACAGAGACCCGGGTCTCTGAAAATCTCGATGGTTTGATAAGTGTATGGGATTATGAAGGGCTGATTAAAGAATTAATTCAGATGATTAAATATCAAGGCGTTGCTGACATAATAAAAGAATTAATATCTCAAGTAAATTTAGACATATATTGTTCATATATTACTTATGTCCCAATGTTCAGAAAAAGAGAAAAAAGAAGAGGTTTTAATCAAGCAGAAATTATTGCTAAAGAATTAGCCAAGAAATCAGAGACCCGGTCTCTGTCTTTGCTGGAGAAAGTTGTTGATACTGAAGATCAGACAAAGTTGGACAAAGAAAAGAGAATAGAAAATGTTAAAGGCTCTTTTAAATCTTGCGTTAAGCTTAGCTTAACGCAAAGAGAAGTTTTGCTGGTTGATGATATTTTTACCACCGGCGCTACTATGCGGGAATGCTGTAAAGTGTTAAAGCAATCTGGTATTAAAAAAGTATGGGGATTTACATTGGCGAGAACGCCGTAATTAAAATTAACGATTCAAGATACCCTAAATTGTTAGAACAAATTGGCAAGGATGCGCCAAAGCAGTTGTATTATAAAGGCGAATGGAGAGAAGAATTATTTAATAATTGTTTGGCAGTGGTTGGTTCCAGAAGAATGACTAGTTACGGAAAGCAAATAACCCAGAAACTGGTTTCGGAAATTGCAGGCAGAGGAATAACAATTGTTTCCGGGTTTATGTATGGGATTGATGCTACAGCTCATAAAGCAGCTTTGGAAGCAGGGGGTAGGACAATTGCTGTAATGGCCTGTGGAATTGATTTGATTTCTCCTGAATATCAAGAAGAGCTGTATCAAGAAATTTTAGAAAATAGGGGGCTGGTGATTTCTGAATATCAAGGAGGTTTTTTGCCCACTCTTTGGACCTATCCCAGAAGGAACAGAATTGTGGCTGGATTGTCTAAAACAGTAATGGTTGTTGAAGCGGGAGAAAAAAGCGGTTCTTTAATAACAGCTAATTTCGCCAAGAAATTTAAAAGAAAAGTTTTTGCTGTGCCAGGACCCTTGACCAGTATTCTTTCAAAAGGGATTTGCCAATTGATAAAAGATGGGGCTGAGGTGGTGACATGCGCTAACGATGTTTTGGAATTTTTTGGTATGTCTGTAGGGGCGCGGTTTCCTCGTCCTCATGGCGAGGAAATGTGTGCGAAACCGAGTTTTGCACACATTGCGCATAGTTCAATAGAACAGCAGATTATTCAAGAACTGCAAAAAGAACCAATGGAAATTGATGTATTGTCTCGGTTTTTGGGAATTTCCGCTGCTGAGGCCGGAACCATTGTTTCTTTGATGCAAATTAAGGGATTAATATTTATGGAGAACGGAAAATATTATGTTCGTTAAGGTTTCATCCGCAACTAATTTAGGATTAGAAACAATTGGAGTAGATGTTGAAGTTAATGTTGCCAGCAGAGGATTGCCAATTTTTGATATTGTTGGTTTGCCAAGCAAATCAATTGATGAAAGCAAAGAAAGAGTTAAGACAGCAATTGTTAATTCAAGAATTGAATTTCCCATGAGAAGAATTATTGTAAATTTAGCTCCGGCAGATGTTCCTAAAGAAGGTTCTTGTTATGATTTGCCTATTGCTGTTGGCATTTTGGGTTCAGTTATAAAATGCGAAATTCCAAAAAAGAGCTTATTTTTTGGAGAGCTCTCTTTAGATGGAACTCTTCGTCATACAAAAGGAGCATTATTGCTGTCATTATTTGCCAGAGAAAAAGGAATTGAAAGCATATTTGCGCCCAAGGCGTCTGCAAATGAAGCAGCCATAATAAAAGGCATTAATGTTTATCCAGTAGAGAATCTTAATCAGCTGTTAGCTCATATTTTAGGAAAAATTCAAATAAAGCCAGTTCAATATCATAAAAAAGAAAGCAAAGATAGAGAAGAAAAAGCTGAATTTGATATGGCTGAAATTTTAGGCCAGGAGCAGGCAAAAAGAGCAGCAGAGATTTCAGCTTCTGGCGGACATAATCTTTTTATGCTCGGCAGTCCTGGAGCTGGAAAAACAATGCTGGCTAGAGCTCTTCCAGGAATTTTGCCGAAACTTCAGGAAGAAGAATCGCTTGAGGTTACAAAAATTTATTCTGCTTCAGGAAATATCCCGCCAGAAGGATCGCTTATTACAATTTGTCCTTTTAGATCCCCCCATCATACAATTTCCCAGCCAGGATTAATTGGCGGCGGGACAAAACCTCAACCAGGCGAGATAAGCCTAGCTCATCGCGGAGTATTATTTTTAGATGAATTTACTGAATTTCCCCGTTCAGTTATGGAGGCCTTAAGACAGCCAATGGAAGATGGTTATCTGACTATTTCCAGAAGCCAAGCAAGAGTTAAATATCCTTCCAGATTTATATTGGTTGCTTCAGCTAATCCCTGCCCCTGCGGTTATTTATATCATCCTAAAAAAGCCTGTGTTTGTACGCCAAGAGAAATTAAGAGATATAGAAAAAGAATTTCAGGCCCAATTTTAGATAGAATTGATCTTCATGTGGAAGTTCCGGTAGTGGATGTTAGGGATCTTTCAGATGATCAAAAATCAAAAGTAGGGGCGTCCCTATGTGGTCGCCCTGAATCATCAGATAAAATAAGACAAAGAATAATAAAAGCAAGAGAAATGCAAAGAAAAAGATTTTTAAATGATAAAATTTATACAAATGCAGAGATGAAAAATGAACATATTAAAAAATATTGTTTTCTTTCAAAAGAAGTAAAACAGATTCTTAACCAAGCAGTAATGAATTTTCATCTTTCAGCCCGTTCTTATTTTAAAATGATAAAAGTCGCCAGAACTATTGCTGATTTAGAGGGGGTAGAAAACATAACCGTTTCTCATATGGCAGAGGCTTTGCAATATAGAGCCCAAAGGGAGAATTATGAATTATAATTGTGTTAAGCTAATTGCGTTAAGCTTAGCTTAACGCAAATATATTATAAATAGAATGAGAAAAATTAAATTTGAACAAGGAAAATTTTATCACCTTTATGATAGAGGGGTAGAAAAACGTAATATTTTTAATAATGATTCTGATAAATGGAGATTTATTCAAGGATTATTTTTGTTTAATAACGAAGATGATTCTTTCAGAGTTCTTTACGAGATAGAAAGAGAAAATAAAGGAAGAATAAATTTTAATTTATTAAAAGAGTTTGTTGATAATAATCAAAAAAATAGAAAACCATTGGTTCGAATTATGGCAGATTGTTTAATGCCAAATCACTATCATTTATTAGTTGAGGAAATTCAAGAAAACGGCATTTCACGTTTTATGCATAAACTGGGAACTGGATATACTAATTTTTTTAACAAAAAATGTAATCGTGTGGGAAGTTTATTTCAGGGACCATTTAAAGCAGTAGCGATAGAAAACGATATTCAATTACAATATATTTTAGCATATATAAATGTTATTAATCCGGGACAATTAATAGAGCCAGAATTAAAAGAGAAGGGAATAGTAAATATAGATAAAGTTATGGATTTTGCAGAGAATTATTCTTTTGGAACTAATCCAGATTATCTTGGATTAAGAGATTCTATTCTTATTGATAAAGGAATATTTAAGGAATTTTTTCCAAGTCCAGAAAAATATGAGGAATTTATCAAAGATGTCTTATCAAGTAAAAAATATAATATAATCAACGATTTTACATTAGAATAAGTTTTGCGTTAAGCTAAGCTTAACGCAATTATGGCTTAAGGCGGTTATTTTATGAAAGAACATAATCTTGAAATAGGACATTTAGGCGAAGATATTGCGAGAAGATATTTAGAAAAGAAAGGATATTTTATTGTTGACCAAAATTATAAAAACAAGTATGCTGAAATTGATTTGATTGTTAAGGATAAAGATAGTTTGGTTTTTGTGGAAGTTAAAACAAGAATCAACGAGCATTTTGGAATTCCTGAAGACGCTATCAATCGCAACAAATTACGCAGATTAATTAGAAATGCCCAGGTCTATATGATGAGAAAGAATTATGATCTGGATTTTAGAATAGACGCCGTGTGCATTGTGCTTGATGAAAATAAACAACCCCTACGTATTGACCATTATAAAAATATCAATTAAAATAAAAGTATATGAAAAACATAAAGAAATCTTCGGAAATAGTTGAAACCTGTGAAAAGGTTTCTAAAATAAGTATCTATCTTTTAGCATTTTTGCTTCCTATCTTGTTTTTGCCTTGGACAGCAAACGTGCTTGACTTTAATAAGCAGGCCTTATTGATTGTTTTGGTTTTTGTTTCTTTATTTGCCTGGATGCTGAAAATTTTAATCTTAGGCAAAGCCAGTTTTAACTTAAGCTTGGTTCATATTCCTTTAGCAGTTTTATTTTTAGTTTATACTGCTTCAACAATTTTCTCTTTATGGAGATATGGAAGTTTTTGGGGCTGGCCCCAGGTTAATTCAGAAAGTTTGCTTAGTTTATTAGGTCTGGTCTTGCTTTATTTTTTAGTAATTAATATTTTTGAGAAGAAGGAGATTTTTTATCTGATGGTTTCGTTAGCAGGTTCCGGATTTTTAGCAATGCTTTATGGTTTGCTTCAACTTTTCGGAAAGTTTTTGATTCCTATTGGTTTTACCAAAGCAGTTTCTTTTAATACGATTGGCGGAGTGAATAGTTTGGCTGTTTTCGCGGCTATTTTACTGCCTTTGATTATTATCTTTTTAATTATTAGCAAAGAAAAATACTTAAAGGCGCTTTTTATTGCTGCTATTGCTCTTTTGGCTGTTTTGCTGCTTTTGATAAATTTTCAGGCCGCCTGGTGGCTGGTAATAGCGGGCTCGGCTTTAGTTATTGCTTTCGGCATTCAAAAAAGAGATCTTTTTGATAGTCGCTGGCTGGTTTTGCCAATGTTTTTTCTGGCCCTGGCTTTGCTTTTTAGTTTTTTCAGGTTTCAGATACCTTTGCTAAGCGAGGATAGGCCGGTTGAGGTTTTTTTAACTAATCGGGCCAGTTTTGATATTGTTTGGAATACATTGAAAGAAAACCCGGTTACTGGTTCAGGACCCGGCACTTTTATCTATAATTTCTCAAAGTACAAGGATATTGGTTTTAACCAGGGCAGTTTTTGGAATTTAAGATTTGATTGGGCAAGTTCAAAAATGCTCACTACGCTGGCAACTACCGGGATTTTAGGAGTATTGTCATTTTTGGCCTTGCTTGGATTTTTTATCTTTTATGGAATAAAATTTTTATTTGCCAAGAAAGGAGAAGAAGGCCAGGAGCTTTATTGGACATTGGGTTTGGGGATTTTTATTAGTTTTCTGACCGTGAGCGCTGCGTATTTTTTCTACCAATCAAATCTTTCTTTGGATTTTGTCTGGTTTTTATTAATGGCTAGTTTTGTTTCTTTGCTTTCTCCAATTAGAAAAGAAGTTGTGTTAAAACCTTCTTCTTTAGTAACTCTGGGCATTACCTTTGCTTTTACTTTGATTTTCATTTTCGGTTTAGGCATTCTTATTCTTGAGGGCCAAAGATATGCTTCTGCCGCAAGTTATTTAAAAGGAATGGAGAGCTGGCAGGACGGAGATAGCATTAAAACTATGGAGCATTTTGAAGATGCAGCCAGAGTAAGTCCGGGAAATGATTTGTATTGGCGGGAATTGTCTCAAGTTTATCTTCAGACCATAAGTGAAGTATCAGCAAGAACTGACTTATCTCAGGAAGAAATTACCAGACAAGTCCAGATTTTAATTAATAGCGCTGTAAATTCAGCCAAGACAGCTGTTGAAACTAATCCTAAAAATGTGGCTAACTGGTCAGCTCGCGGATCTGTGTATCAGAATCTGATTGGAATGGTTGGAGGAACAAAGGAATGGGCAGTAGAATCATATGAAAAAGCATTAGAGCTTGAGCCGGCTAATCCATTCTTCCCAACGCAAACAGGAATTGTTCTTTTGAGAGAGTCCTCTTTGTTAACCGCAGACGAAGAAAAAGAAGAGCAAAACAAGATTCTTAATGAAGCTGAAGAGCAGTTCAATAAGGCGATTGAAATGAAGCCTGATTATGCCCCAGCCCATTTTCAATTAGCAATGGTTTATCAAGCTCAAGGAAAAGGAGCAGAAATGATCACTCAGATTGAAAGGGCAAGAACTTTTGCTCCTTATGATGTTGGTTTGGCTTTTCAGTTGGGATTGATCTATTTTCAGAAACAAGATTATGAAAAAGCCAGAGCTGAATTTGAAAGAGCGATTTTGCTAAATCCTGATTATGCTAATGCTTTATACTTTTTAGGTTTGACCTATGATGAATTAGGAGAAAAGCATTTGGCTATCAAAGCGTTTGAAAAGATTCTGAATGCAAACCCTGATCATTCATTAGTGATTGCGATTTTAAACAATTTAAGGACTGGAGAAAAAGCCCTGGAAGGAATAATTGAAGAAGAGCCGCCTGTGGTTCCAATTGAAGAAGAAGATTAAAACTATGTTGTGTGGTTGATATCGGATATCAACCAGCAGCTGGTTGATATCCGATATCAACCACACCTATTGACATTTTTTCTAAAAAGATTAAAATAGTTATTAATAGTTATTAATTGATATTTAATACTAAATAGGGATATTTTATTTTAAAAAATATCTCTTTTGTATATTTTGTTTCTTTCTTTTTTCTAAGCAATTAAATATAATTTTACTCTAAAACTTTTAGAGTCCTTTTGTTTTTTTATGAAAACTAAGAACTTCTCTAAATCAAAAGTTTCTTTGCATCTGCCATATTTGTTATCTCTTCAAAAAGAAAGCTGGCAATGGTTTTGGCAGGAGGGATTAAAAGAACTGTTTTCTGAGATTTTCCCTATCAGAGACCATACAGGCAAAGAATTAGAGATCTGGTTTTTGGACTATAAATTGGATAAGCCAAAGTATAAAACGGATTTGGAGGCCAAGGAAAATAACGATTCTTTTGAAGCATCTTTAAGAGTTAAAGCAAAGTTAGTTAATCTTAAAACCAAAAAGAGCAAAGAACAAGAAATTTTCTTAACTGATTTCCCCTTGATGACTGAAAGGGGAACTTTTGTTGTTAATGGAATTGAAAGAGTGGCTATTGCTCAGCTTATTCGTTCTCCAGGAGCTTTTTTCAGCAGCCAAACATCCAGAGGAAGAAAATGTTTTGGCGCTAAAATTATTCCTAACCGGGGAGCTTGGCTTGAATTTGAAGCTGATGCTAATAACTTTATTGGAGTAAAGATTGATAGAAAGAGAAAAGTGGCTGCCACGACTTTATTAAGAGCGCTTTGCGGATTAGATAACAAGCAGATGAAAAGTGTGTTTGGTGATTTCATTGAAGAAACTTTAAAAAAAGATGTATCGCAAAACCAGGGAGAGGCCTTAGTGGAAATTTACAGACGTTTAAGGCCAGGCGATTTGGTAACTCCTGATACAGCCAGAGAATTGATTGAGAGCGTGTTTTTTAATTTTGAAAGATATGATTTATCTAAAGTTGGAAGATGGAGAATGTATCAGCGTTTGCCGGAGCTGAAACCAGGCAAGCCAAAAGAGATTAAACCAGAGGACAGGGTTTTGAAGCCGGAAGATTTAATAGAGGTTGTTAAAGAGATTATTAGATTAAATAGCGATCCTGAGGCAAAAGCAGATGAAATTGATCATTTGGGAAACAGAAGAGTAAGAACTGTTGCCGAACTTCTTCAAAACAGAGTTAGAGTGGGTTTAATGAGGATGGAAAGGATTGTCAAAGATAGGATGTCCACTTTAGATGTTAGTGATTTATTCCCAGCCCAAATAGTTAATCCCAGACCGGTTATGGGAGTTGTAAAAGAATTCTTTATTTCTTCTCAGCTGTGTCAGTTTATGGATAATGAAAATCCTTTGGCTGAATTAGAGCACAAGAGAAGATTGTCAGCCACTGGTCCTGGAGGTTTGACCAGAGAAAGAGCAGGGTTTGAAGTAAGAGACGTTCAGCCGTCTCATTATGGAAGAGTTTGCCCAATTCAAACGCCAGAAGGCCCTAATATTGGATTAGTTAATCACTTAGCCACTTTTGCTAAAGTTAATCCTTATGGATTTATTGAGACGCCTTACTTTAAAGTAGAAAAAGGAAGGGTTACATCCAAACTTCAGTATCTTAATGCTTTTGAAGAAGAAAGGCATAATATTGCTCATTGTGGTGTTGCTATTGACGATAAAAAAAAGATTATTCCTAATAAAGTTGAAGCCAGAATAAAGGGAGAACCGGGCTTGATTGATAGAGACAAGATTGATTTTATAGATGTTTCGACTGAACAGTGTTTTTCTATTGGAACCTCTCTTATTCCGTTTTTGCAAAATGACGATGCTAATCGGGCCCTAATGGGTTCAAATATGCAGCGCCAGTCAGTGCCTTTGATAAAACCAGAGGTGCCTTTAGTTTGTTCCGGCGTTGAAGAAAGAGTGGCTCGGGATTCGGGCCAGGAAATAATTGCTGAAGAAGATGGCCGGGTCATAGATGTAGATGCTAGGCATGTTGTTGTTGGAAATAAAACTTATGACTTAAAAACGTTTGTCAGAACTAATCAATATACTTGTTTTCATCAAAGACCAGTAGTTGCCAAAGGGCAAAAAGTCAAAAAGGGAGATGTTTTAGCAGATGGCGGAGCAATCTCTCAAGGAAGATTGGCTTTAGGCCAGAACGTTTTAGCCGCTTTTATTTCCTGGCAGGGAGCTAATTTTGAAGACGCAATTATAATATCGGAGAGATTGGTTAAAAATGATTTCTACAGTTCAATTCATATTGAGAAATTCACCTGCGATGTCAGAGAGACAAAATTAGGTCCGGAAATTACTACCTGCGATATTCCTAATGTTTCTGAAGAGAAATTAAAAGACCTGGACGAGGAAGGAATTATTAGAATGGGGGCTGAAGTCGGGCCTAATGATATTTTGGTTGGCAAGATTTCACCAAAAGGAGAAGCTGGCTTGACTGCTGAAGAGCGGCTCTTGCGGGCAATTTTTGGAGAGAAGGCCAGAGACGTTAAAGACAGCTCTTTACTTATGCAGCATGGAAGAAGAGGAAGAGTAATTGGAGTAAGGGTTTTCTCCAGAGAAGAAGGACATAAATTGGAGCCAGGGATTCTTAAGAAAATTGAGGTTGAGATAGCGGTAGTTAGAAAGATTCAGGCAGGAGATAAGTTAGCCGGCCGTCATGGAAACAAAGGAGTAATTTCTAAAGTTGTGCCCGAAGAAGAGATGCCATTTTTAGAAGATGGGACGCCAGTGGATATTATTCTTAACCCTTTGGGCGTTGCTTCCAGAATGAATCTTGGCCAGATATTAGAAACCCATCTGGGCATGGCTGCTGAAAAGCTAAATTATGTGGCAATATCTCCGGCTATGGCCGGAGCCACAGAAACAGATATTAAACAGGAATTGAAAAAGGCAGGTTTTTCAGAAGATGGAAAGTTTACTTTATATGATGGAAGAACTGGATTTGCTTTTCCGGAAAAGATTACAGTCGGCTATATATATATGATGAAGCTGATTCATATGGTTGAGGACAAGATTCATATGCGTTCAATCGGACCCTATTCTTTAATTACTCAACAGCCCTTAGGCGGTAAAGCTCAGTTTGGAGGCCAGAGATTTGGGGAAATGGAAGTATGGGCTTTAGAAGGATATGGGGCTGCTAATATCTTACAGGAAATGCTCACGATAAAGTCAGATGATGTTTTAGGGAGGGCAGCAACCTATGAAGCGATTTTGAAAGGCGAAGAGATTAAACCTCCAAACATACCAGCGTCGTTTAATTTGCTCGTGAACGAGCTTAAGTCTTTAGGATTAAGCGTTGAGATTAAAGAGAAAAAATCATGAGAGTTACTGATCTACAATCAATAAGAATAAAACTTGCCTCGCCAGAGGAGATTTTAAATTGGAGCCACGGCGAGGTTACTAAACCAGAAACCATTAATTATAGGACGCAGAAAGCGGAAAAAGACGGGCTGTTTTGCGAGAAGACATTTGGTCCGGCAAAAGATTATGAGTGCTATTGCGGCAAGTACAGAAGGATTCGCTATAAGGGAGTGATTTGTGACAGGTGCGGGGTTGAAGTGACAAAATCATCAGTACGCCGGGAAAGGATGGGTCATATTAAATTGGCTTGTCCTGTTTCTCATATCTGGTTTTTGCGAGGGCTTCCTTCAAGGATAGGAATGGTTTTAGATATTCCTATGCAGCAGTTGGAAAAAGTAATTTATTTTGCCGCCTATATTGTAACTAGCGTTAATGAAGAGGCCAAAAAAAGAGTTTTGGAAGAAATTGACAAAGAATACAAGATGAAGCTCAAAGCTTCTGGATGCCCGCAGGCAGACTCCCCGAAGGGTTGCAGTTCAAAGCTTCTGGATGCCCGCAGGCAGACTCCCCGGAGGGTTGCAATTAAGAAAAAAGAATTAAAGACAGCTTTGGAAGAGTTGAAGGCAGCCAAGAATAAGGCAAGAGAAGAAGTTTTAGAGATTAAGCCGTTAAGAGTATTTTCTGAAATTGAATATTATGATTATTCTTTGAAATACGGTGAAGTTTTTGAAGCTGGAACCGGGGGCGAGACCTTAAGAAAGATTTTTGAGAAATTCGATATTAAAAAAGAGATACAGAAATTAAAAAAAGAAGAAGAAAAGACAGCAGCAATATCTCGGAGAAAGATTCTAAGACGTTTGAGGTTTTTGCAGGGATTGGTTAAATCAGGAATTAGGCCGGAATGGATGTTTTTGACTGTTATTCCTGTTTTGCCTCCTGATTTAAGGCCAATGGTTCAGCTGGATGGAGGCCGTTACGCTTCTTCTGATTTAAACGACTTATATAGAAGAGTTATTAATAGAAACAATAGATTAAAATATTTATTAGATATTTCAGCTCCAGAAGTAATTGTTAGAAATGAGAAAAGAATGCTTCAGGAGGCAGTTGATGCCTTGATTGATAATGGAATGAGGAAAGGTATTTTGACCACTGCTACGACTGGGGGGCGAAGGCTGCTAAAATCATTAGCTGATATGCTTAAAGGAAAACAAGGCCGGTTTCGTCAGAATCTTTTAGGCAAGAGGGTTGATTATTCAGGAAGATCAGTAATTGTAGTCGGAGCTCAATTAAAACTTCATCAGTGCGGTCTTCCTAAAAAAATGGCCTTGGAACTGTTCAAGCCCTTTGTTATTAAAAGAATTTTAGATAAAGAACTGGCATATAATGTTCGCGGGGCTTCAAAGCTAATTGAACAGGAAACAGATGAGGTTTGGGCAATTTTAGAGGAAGTGGTTAAGGATAAGCTTGTTTTGCTTAATCGCGCGCCTACTCTTCACCGTTTAGGAATACAGGCATTTCAACCAGTCCTAATTGAAGGAGAATCAATTGAAATCCATCCTATGGTTTGCAAGGCGTTTAATGCTGACTTTGACGGCGACCAGATGGCGGTTCATGTGCCTTTAAGCAAAGAGTCGCAAGAAGAAGCAAAAACAATCATGTCTTCTCCTCTTAATTTATTAAAGCCAGCTACTGGAGTTCCTGTTATAGCTCCTACTCAGGATATTATTCTTGGTTGTTATTGGATTACTAAGATAAACCCTCTTACCAAAAATTTGGTAAAGGGGGTAAAAAAAGAAGCAAAAACTTTCTCTAGTCCAGACGAGGCCATTATGGCGTATGAACACAATGACGTGGATTTGCGAGTTAAAATAAAAGTCTCGATTAAAGGTGAAATTAGGGAAACAACTGTGGGCAGAATTCTGTTTAACGAAACATTGCCAAATGATTATCCTTTTATTGACGAGACAATGGATTCAAAGAAATTGGAAAAAATAGTTGGTAAAATTATTTCAAAATATAAACAGGAAGTAATTGAAGAAACATTAGATAAAATTAAGAAGTTGGGATTTGAATCAGCCACAATTTCTGGAATAACATGGGGAATGGATGATCTAATTGTTCCTCCGGAGAAAGAAGGAATTATTAAAGCGGCGGAAAAAGAAATAGAAATGATTGACAGCCACTTTAGAAGAGGTTTGCTTTCTAAAGAAGAAAAAAGCAGTAAAGTAATTGAGGTTTGGACAAAAGCAAAATCTGAAATTGAGAAATTAGTGCCCAAAACACTGCCGGAAATGGGTTCAATATTTTCAATGGTTGATTCAGGAGCAAGAGGGTCTTGGGCTCAGCCCGTTCAAATGGCAGGAATGAAAGGATTAGTAATTAATCCAGCCGGTCAGATTATTGAACTGCCGGTAAAAAGTTCATTTAAGGAAGGGTTCGATGTTTTAGAATATTTTATTTCTACTCATGGAGCAAGAAAAGGAACAGCTGATACTGCTTTACGAACGTCAACGGCTGGTTATTTGACTCGCCGCTTGGTTGATGTTTCTCACGAAGTAGTTGTTTTTGAAGAAGATTGCAAAGACCAGGAAGGATTTGAGATATTCAAAAAAGATGCTGATGAATTAGGTCAGGATTTTGCTTTTAAAATTGTCGGCAGAATAGCTTTGGAAGATATAAAGGGCGTTGTTAAAAAAGGTGAAATGATTGACTGGCAGACAGTAAAGAAGATAACAGAACAGCGAATTGAAAAAGTTAAGGTTCGCTCTCCAATAAGCTGTAAGTCAATTCGGGGAATTTGCCAGAAATGTTATGGCTGGGATCTGGGCGCAAATCAATTGGTAAAAAAAGGATCAGCAGTAGGAATTGTTGCCGCGCAAGCAATAGGAGAGCCAGGCACTCAATTAACAATGAGAACTTTTCATACCGGAGGAGTGGCTGGCGGAAGCGATATTACTTTTGGTCTTCCTCGGGTTCAAGAGATTTTTGAAGCGAGGATACCGGGAGGAAAAGCAGAGATTTCCAAGAATGAAGGTGAGATTTTAGAGATCACTCCGGAGAGAACTATTAAAATAAAAGTCAAGGGCAAGAAAGCTGATGATATTGTTGAATATAAGATACCTGCCAAAACAGCAATTTTCGTAGAAAAGGGCGATGATATAAAGAAAGGACAGCAGCTTTGCGAAGGAAGTTTAGATTTAAAAGAATTATTTAAGCTTAAGGGCAAAGAGGAAACCCAGCGCTATATTTCTAAAGAGATTCAAAGGATTTATGTTTCTCAAGGAGCGGTTATTCATGATAAACATATTGAAGTGATAATTCGTCAGATGTTTTCCCGAGTAAAAATTAAAGAGGCGGGAGATAGTAATTTTGCTCTTGGAGAGATTGTTGAAAATTCTAAGCTTCTTGAAGAAAATATTAAACTGAAAAAAGAGAAAAAGAAACCAGCAAAAGCGGCTACTATTTTATTAGGAATTTCCAGGGTATCTCTGACTACTGATTCTTTTCTCTCAGCTGCTTCTTTTCAAGAAACATCCCGGGTTTTAATCAGAGCGGCCTTAGAAGGAAAAGAAGACAAATTGCGCGGGTTAAAAGAGAATGTGATAATTGGAAAGTTAATCCCTGCTGGAACTGGTTTTAGGAAATAATTGAACATGGTATAATAGAATATAACAAAATAATTTCCAATTTTAAATTTTTAATTATTTAATTTTCAAACAGTTTAAAAATTGAAAATTAGTTCATTGATTGTAATTAAGAATTGAGAATTAAAACTATGTTTAAAACCAAAAAACAAAAATCTTTCACTCTTATAGAGCTCTTAGTAGTCATTGCTATTATTGGAATTATAGCAAGTATTGTATTAGTAGCTACCAAATCAGCCAGAGATAAAGCAAGAATAGCTAAAAGTCTTCAGTTTAGTTCCAGTGTCCACCATGCTCTAGGCGCCTATGCTGTTGGCATCTGGGATTTTGACGACCAGCAAAACCCCACAGCAGACGCCAGCGGCTATGATAACAACGGTAATATCTCTGGCGCCATCTTCACCACCGATACCCCCAGCCAAAAAGGTTATGCCTTGAGCTTTGATGATAGTGATTATATTAATTGCGGAAATGACAGTAGCCTGAATATTGCTGATGCGATTACTATTTCGGCATGGGCAAAACCATTTACAGTAACTGGAATACATGTGGTGGTAGGAAGGCATATGCTGGCGGAACGATTAGATTTAATGGGTCTAATGTTCAGGTCATTATAAATATTGGAGGCAGCTATATAAATTTTACTACTACTGATAATTCTATTGTTGCAAATGAATGGTATCATATTCTATATACATATAACGGATCAATAGAAAAGATTTATGTTAATGGTATAGAAAAAGCAAGTAGGAATAATTCAGGAGTTATTTATACACCAGTTTCGGGTAATTGGATAGGCAAGACATCTGCCTGTCAGTATTTCCACGGTCTCATCGACGACGTCCGCACCTACGAAGAAGCCCTGAGTTCAGCCCAGATTAAAAAACTATACGTGCAAGGATCGGGGGAGATAGGATTAGTAGTCCAGGACTAGTTCGTATTGTGGTTGATATCGAATATCAACCATAGATATCAACCAGCCCAAATAATCTAACACTACGAGAACAGTTCTCGTAGTAATTTTAATGCTATGTCCAGAAAGAAAAAATTTAAGAAGAGATTTGAAAAACGAGAAAAAAGATTTGCTCGTTTTGCTTTGCCTCAAGAAGTTAAGCAGATGATTTTGGGAGTGATTTTGATTCTGCTGGCAATTTTGATTGCTTTGAGTTTTTTTGATAAGGCAGGAAAAGCAGGCCTTTACTTTATGAAAGCGGGCCGGTTTTTAGTTGGAGAAACAGTTTTTTTAATTCCTTTAATTTTTATTTTAGGAGGATTATCGCTTTTATTTGCAAAAAATGACCAGAAGTTTTTTAAAAAGGAAAGAAAAACCTTTTGGCCGGTAATTTTAGCTAGTTCGGTCTTAATTTTTGGAATAACCGGGATTTCAGCTGGTTTTAATCCAGAATCTATGAAAGGCGGCTGGCTGGGCTATGTTTTATCCTGGCCATTTTTAAAGTATTTTGGATTTTGGGCGACTCAAATTATATTTTTAGCTTTAATTATTATTGGAAGTTTAATTTTCTGGCATTTCTTAAAAAGGCCAGTTGATAAAAAAATTGAGAAAGAAAAAGAAGAAAAAACCTCCTTTGTTCCGCTTAGCGGGACTTCGGAGGGCAAGCCGTCTATTATTAAAAGAATCTTTATGCCTAAGTTTAAAATTAAAGAGATTCCTGATTTAGAAGAAACTAATTTTCCTGAAGAAACCCGGCTAAACGGGGTGAAGATGGAAACAAAACCCCTGCTTAGCCAGGGCAATAGAACCTTTTCTTATCAGCCGCCTCCATTTAATCTTTTAGAGCCGGATCGCGGCGCTCCTACCAGCGGTGATACCAGAGTAAACTCAGCAATTATTAAAAAGACATTAGAGAATTTTAATATTGAAGTAGTAATGTCAGAAATAAACATTGGTCCAACTGTTACGCAGTATACTTTGAAGCCGGCTGAGGGAGTAAAGCTGTCTAAAATCACTGGTCTATCCAATGATTTGTCTCTGGCTTTGGCTAGCCATCCGATTAGAATTGAAGCTCCTATTCCAGGCAGGTCCTTGGTGGGCATTGAAATTCCTAATAAAGCTCGGACTCAGGTTAGACTGAGAAACTTAATTGAAGGTCCTGATTTCCAAAAATCTTTGTCAAATTTAGTGCTTGCTTTAGGCAGGGATGTTTCCGGACTTCCAGTTTATACTGATTTAGCCAAAATGCCTCATCTTTTAGTGGCTGGCAGTACCGGCACTGGAAAAACTATATTCTTGAACTCTTTAATTTTGAGTTTGCTTTATCAACCCAGCACTTCTTTTAAAAGTGCCGGTTCCGAAAGCCTAAGGTTTATTTTGGTTGACCCAAAAAGAGTTGAGTTCCCAATTTATAATAATCTTCCCCATCTTTTATGCCCGGTAATTTATAATGCTAAGCAAACCATTAGCGCTTTGAAATGGCTAACCGGGGAAATGGAAAGAAGATTTGATTTATTATCAGAAGCTAAAGCAAGAGATATTGCTTCTTTCAACGAGTTGATTTTAAAAGATGGTAGTCCTCCTTTGCCGTTTATTATTCTGATTATTGATGAGCTGGCTGATTTGATGGCAGCTAAAGGCCGGGAGATTGAGGCAGGGATTGTTCGCTTAGCTCAGATGGCAAGAGCAGTTGGCATCCATTTGATAGTGGCTACCCAGCGGCCGTCAGTGGAAGTAATTACCGGTTTGATTAAGGCGAATATAACATCTCGGGTTACTTTTCAAGTTGCTTCTCAAGTTGACTCCAGAACTGTCTTAGATACAGGCGGAGCTGAGAAACTTCTTGGTTCAGGAGATTTGCTTTATGTTTCAGCTGAAATAGCTAAGCCAAAGAGAATTCAAGGTTCTTATGTTTCTGAAAAAGAAGTTAGAAAAGTAGTCAAGCATATAATGTCAAAAAAAGAAGAATTGAAGCCGCAAAAAGAAATGGAAACCGGGTTAATTCAGGAATTAGAAAGAGATTCAGAAAAACAGGAACAAAGCAGCGGGGTTTCATATGATCAAGAGGATTCGCTTTATGAAGAAGCAAAAAGATTGGTGATTGAAGCGAATAAGGCCTCTGCTTCTTTGCTTCAAAGAAGGTTGCGGATTGGCTATGCCAGGGCAGCCAGATTGATTGATATTTTGGAGGAGCGGGGAGTAGTTGGACCTGGGGAAGGAGCAAGGCCGCGGGAGGTCTACTCTTCTGAAGATAAGGGCGGATGGGAAAAAGTTTGACATTTTAATTTCGATATTTTAAAATAAAATATCATTATGGCAAAAGAAAAAGAAGAGAAAAACGATCTACAAGAAACAATAGACGAGATCAAACAGCGTTTTGGCGAAGGCGCGATTATGAACCTTAGAGAAGTAGGTCATGTTGACGTAAATGCTATTTCTACTGGTTCTATTTCTTTGGATAGAGCATTGGGAATAGGTGGAATCCCTAGAGGAAGAGTAATTGAGATTTATGGGATTGAATCTACAGGGAAAAGTACGTTGGCGTTGCATATTTGTTCTGAAGCTCAAAAAAAAGGCGGAGTAGCCGCCTTTATAGACGCAGAACATGCTTTGGATCCTGAATATGCCAAGAGAATTGGAGTAAATACTAACAACCTTTTAATTTCTCAGCCAGATTCAGGAGAACAGGCCTTGCAAATTGTTGAAAGTTTGATTAGATCAAGTAAAGTAGATGTTATTGTTGTTGATTCAGTAGCTGCTTTAACTCCTAAAGCTGAAATTGCTGGAGAAATAGGTGATCTTCAAATAGGGCTTCAAGCCAGATTAATGTCTGCTGCTCTTAGAAAGTTAGCTTCAATTGTAGCTAAGACAAAAACTTCTGTTATATTCTTGAACCAAACCAGAATGAAGATAGGAATCCAATGGGGGAATCCAGAAACAACGCCGGGAGGGTTAGCTCTTAAGTTTTATTCTTCAGTAAGAATTAATTTGAGAAGAGTTGGTCAGATAAAGCACGGAGATGAGATTATTGGAAGCAGAATTAAGGCAAAAATAGTTAAGAATAAAGTGGCTGCTCCTTTTAAAGTTACTGAGTTTGATATTTATTACAATGAAGGAATATCATATATAGCAGATCTTTTGAATTTTGGATTAAAACAGGACATTATTAAGAAATCAGGAAGCTGGTATCAATATGATAACCAGAAATTAGGACAGGGAATGGAGGGAGCAAAGGCATTTCTAAAAGAAAATCCTCAAATAATAAAAAAGCTCAAAAAAGCTATTATTGAGCAAGCCCCCACACCATAATAAAGGTTCCTTGTTTGGTTGTGGGGGCAGGCATAGTTTTTTATTTGGTCGTAGCAGATAATAGTCCGAGGTGTCGGGCTCTTTTTATTGCTTTAGATACTTGTCTTTGGTGTTTAGAGCAGACACCGGTTCTTTTTCTTGCCCTGATTTTACCCAAACCAGAAACAAACCTCTTCAGAAGTTCTGTATTTTTAAAATCAATTTCTCTGATATTTCTTTGGCAAAAATAGCAATCCATAATTAAAGCGGGATGTCTTTTATATCAATTTCTTTATCTTGTTCCTTGTCTTGGTATTTGTCTTCTTCAATAATTGGAATATCTTCTTGCGGTTGGTTTTGTTTAATTGGAGAAAGATTTCTTGGCGCTAATTGTATGTTTTCAGCAATAATTTCTGTTCTGTATTTTCTATTGCCTGATTGGTCTTCCCAAGACCTTGTTTGGATTCTTCCTTCAATTAAAACTAAATTTCCTTTACGCAGATATTGGGAAGCGATTTCAGCTAACTTTCTCCATAGAACAATATTATGAAATTCCACTTTTTCTTGTTTTTGGTTTGTTTGCCGGTCAGTCCATACTCTGTTGGTTGCCAATCCAAAACTGCAAACCATGTGACCTGAAGGAATGGTTTTCGTTTCCGGATCTTTAGTAAGACGACCAACAAGAATTACTTTGTTTAAATTCATTATAAATGCGATACTAATATACGAATGACATACCAATTATACTAATATTCGTATCATTGGTATGATGATTAGTATTATTGGTATCGCTCTATTGGTTAAGGATTTCTTCTATTTTTTTGTCAATTTCTTTTAATTCGACCTTTTCAGGTTCTTTGGTTTTCAGTTCAGACCTGGTTCGTTTTGGATAAAGGATCTTTTCAGAAAGATCTTTATTCAAAATCATATAACGGAGAATTTGGTTTTCCCCTTTTAATTTTTTTTCTAAATTCGCTATTTTTTCAGGATGAAAAGAAAAATTCAAAATAGATAAAAACGCTTCCCCCTTTGCCTTTATTCGGCAGCCAAGTTTTGTTTTAGATGGTTCTCTTGTTTTTTTTATAGCGCCTTTTTCTTCCTGAATAAAGCTTTTTATCTTTTCAGAAAGATTTTTTAATTCTTCTCTAGAAACATCTGATGAAATTAAATAAGTTAATTCGTAATTTTTCATATTTTAATTCAAGATTATATGTTTATACAATAGCGAATCAAGGTTCTGACGAAGTCAGGTTCTTAAATCTTGAATTCAATTATATCTCCGTCTTGAACAATATATTCTTTTCCAACTATGGTATGAGAACCGGATTCAACTAATTTTTGCCAGGGAATCACTTCTGCTTTGATAAACTTTTCAGCAAAATCAGTATGAACTTTAGCTGCGGCTGTAATAACATCAGATCCTTTTTTTATAGTCCAAGCCCTTACTTCTTTTCCCCCAGTCGTAGTAAAGAAAGTAATTAGGTCTAATATATTGTAACAAGCCAGGATTAATTCGTCAAGCTTTGATTGGATTTTTAATTCTTCAACTTCTTCTGAAGATAAATCATTTATTTCTGATTCTGTTTTTAAATCAATTACCAAGCTATTTTTAACTTCAGGCAAATTTATATCATCTTCTTTAACGTTAAATAAATATATTTTCGGTTTTGAGCTTAAAACATTATCCTCAAGTTCTTGGTCTTTCATTTTCAACTCATTGTCTATTATCTCAATGCTTTCTTTGGGATTATTATTTTGATCAAAACATCTGATAACTTCAATTACTGCATCGCATGGCCTGATATGAGATAAAAACT
>Ga0307431_1000532_pt1 | contig 25513 bp, 22 predicted proteins | sample SalMarWE160170MG_FD_202155 | JGI IMG/M metagenome (GOLD analysis project Ga0307431, IMG submission 202155) | Salt marsh sediment microbial communities from the Plum Island Ecosystem LTER, Massachusetts, United States - WE1603-170 | ecosystem: Environmental > Aquatic > Marine > Intertidal zone >...
TATGCGGTGTGTCGCGTGCGACAAGAAAGGAACGTTTAGCTGGCTAAAAATAGAACGGCTTCTCATCCGCGGGCCTTACGCTACCGCTTCAGTCCGCGCAGTATTCCCAGCCTAGAAATAAAATCAATTCAATGCCATAACCAGAACTTCCATATTGCAACATTAAAGACATTCCTGGTTCTAATAAATACAAAACTATTACTCCGACAAGCAAAGGAACAAAAAGACTTACAAATAACCCTGGTGAAAAACTTATTCTTCTGTATCTTTTCTTAAATAACTTATATTTTAAACCCTTTGACTTATATTTAATTTTAGAGCTAAAAGTTCTTTTAGGTTTTTTCTTTCTGTATTTTTCATGTTTTATCTTTTTTTCTTTTTCAACACTTGGTTTTTCATCATTTTTTTCGTTGAATAACCAATCTTTATTTGGGTTGTTTTTAGTCATATTATCTCTACTGATTTACTCATACATTTACTCATATTCTCATTTAATAAAAGTTATTGGAAATTGTGGATTTTCTGTTCTAATTCTGAATACAATTTTTCTTTCTTCCATTTATATACGCTCCATTTCAATTGTCATAAGATGTTTTTTTCATTTTCGTAACCTCTTTCAAATCTACAATTTCAATAATCGTATTTTCTATTGTGCTGTAATCTCTAATTCATAATCCTCAACATTTTCGAAATATTTGAAAGTCCCTGCTAATAAATTTGGTGAACGTATTTCAATAAAAAACTTCCCAGTATATGTATTAGGCAAATTGAAAACTCCAGTTTCTAATGCATCAATCGAAGAACCTAAATAATTACTACTAGAGTCATAAAGTTTTGCCGTTACCTTTACACTACTCAATTTTCTTCCTGCAACATTCTTTACCGTTCCAGATATCATATATATTAGCATACCAACATCATCATCACTTACATTGACTCCGTGATAAAATCCATTTTCAGTATGATGTATAGTATTGCCAAATGATGGATATGTATTCCATCTTGTTTCAACTGTGACATTATAAATTTCAACTAAATTTTCATAACCAGAAATATTATTAGATTGCTCCCAGAATTCATTACATCCACTCAATCCAACAACCAAAAGCAAAACAACTATTCCGATTACAATTAGATGTTTTTTCATATTCGTAGTCTCCCTTACAAATACCTAATCAGATATCACACTTAAAGGTTTGTTATCGCAGATATTAAAGAGTCTTAAACCTTTTACAGAGTATGTGTATGCTATCACTTTTAGATGCTAATTGTGGTATCTAGATGCTACTTGAGTTTGTATGAGGGGTAAGGTTAGGGTTATGCTACTTCTTTTTTACTATTTCCTTTCTTCTCTCCCGTTTGTAAACACTTATCTACAGTGAAGTAATCTAGAATAACTATGTGTTATAAAATATCTTTAATAATTATCACAACACTTCTCTTGTGTTGTTCGTTTGTAAATAATATATCTGCTGAAGACACCTATAAAATTGAGCATCCTCAGGGATTAAGCTCATTCATAATAGTAAATGAAGACTTTAGCATTGATATTAGATTTCATATAGTATATTCTAATGTATTAGGTGTGACAGGAATAGTTGAAAATTACTTTCCCATTCCTGATGTTGGTAGTAATGAATGGGTATTATTCTCTACAGGTTCTTATGGACTTGCTACGACTGTTAATGGTTCAATATTAGTAGTCACTGGTAGTATACCTCCTTATCAATCAAATGAGATAGTAATTACTAATCATATAAATAAATTGGATAATAACCCTGATGATGGCATATACAAAGTAGAGTATATGAGTATGATTTCAGAGTATCTAACTTACAATAAAGTTGAGGTGAGAATTCCTTTCAATAAAGGCTTTAATAATTTAGAACTACCATTGAAATATAATTTTCCACCAGACGATGATAAGAGGATTTCTGATAATTATGTTTTAAATTGGGATAATGCAGTAAATGAAATTAGATTTAATTATACTTATTCATTTAATCTGGTAGAGTTTGTAAACTCACATCCAATAATGTTTATAATATTTGGTGTTATAGTTGGAATTGTTTTTGATAGGATAATTATAAAGGCGTTTCCAAAAAATAAAGAAGATAAGAACCTTCGGCGAAAACACAAGGCTAAAAAGAAATAGGAAGAAGACAGGATGAGATATAACCTGTCTTCCCTCTAAGTAGTGAGTCTTATCTTCTAGGAAATGCTTTTGTCTTATTGAACTCTCAATTTCTTGGAGTTTCTCCTGTTGTAAGCTGAGTTTTTATTTCTTTTTCAAGCAAATCTAAAAACTCTTCCTCTTTTCCTTTTGGTATTGTAGCACCAGCAGCAATTTTATGGCCGCCACCTGCTCCATGTAATTCCTCAGCTGCATTATGCATTGCTGCTGACAAATCCAGGCCGTTTTCTACAAGCTCCTGAGTTCCGCGAGCAGATGCTTTTACTTCGCCTTTATCCTTATCTGCAAATCCAATGATTGGCACGTCATTGCTTGTTTCTACCGAGTTAAGCAACATGTTAGCTACAATGCCAACGATAGTATCTCGTATACCGGTCCCTGCATGAAAAAACTGCAAATACTCTCGTTTTTCTATGCCTTCTTCCTTTGCAAATTGTAATCCCTCAACAAGATTATGCCGATGCCCCTTCAGTAGGTTACGCGCTTTTTTCAGCCATTCATCACGATCACCCAAGCAAACGTTGAGCCCTACCTCAAATTGACCATATCTTGCTGTAGAATTTAGGAGTGTGGCAAATTCCTTGGCATCATGGAGTTCGGTACCTTCTTTCTCCCGTTCCAATGTATAAACTTCCCCAATTATTCTTGTTGTTAATTTATGGCCAAAACCTTTCGTAAGAAGAATCTGGGCAATGCTAGATATTATTTTACGTCGCTCATCTTTACTTAAGTGAATCCAATATCTCCAAGTATCCCCATCCTTCATTTTTATGTTCATATCCTGGAGAAAAGAAATACATGCCGATTCACGCCCGCTTAGACCTGGAATCAACGGATCACTTGCATACTGCAACAATTTGTAAATTGGCCGAGTTTCCCGCCCAAAATACCGGATATCCATCTTAGATCGGACTACATCTGCTTCGTTTCCATCCTTTAGAATATCTCGATTAATACCCGAAAGCCTACGGTTTTTTCTATCCTGAAGATCGCCACAAGCACCAACAATTGCAAGAAAAGACAAATCCATATTTTTTTTGTCAATGGATTTAGAAACAAGATATGCAGCTCCTGCCCCGCTTAGTTGAAATCCGCCATCATAACCGAAAAGATGAGGGTTCAAATGAAAAGGCAAATCTGAATCTTTTGGGCAGGTGTGATGGTCGGTAATTACCTTATTGATATCAGGAGAGTTTGTGCTGATACTACTTCCAAGATCTGTAAACCAGACAAGTTCGTGACTCTCATTTTTTAACCGCTCTACAACCATTTTGTCAAGCTGTTTTACAAACTCTATGGAATGCTGCTTACCCAACCGTTTTAATGTCTGAGATGCTATAGCTCCTGCCGTTATGCCATCAGCATCAATATGAGTTACAATATGAATTTCTCTTGAATGATTGATTATATCCGCTACTTTCCTCGCCCTTCTTAACAAATGAGTGCACCAACATATATTGAATGACAATCTGCTAAATTAGTCTTTCGCACATCTATGTTGCAAAAACATTTCCAAACTTCCCACTTTGTTTGCCGCATATTATATGTTGGCAATAAGTACTTTCTTTTTTTTGCTTAGGAAAAACAATCACATCCAATTGCAATGATAATGTTAATTCCTATATTTTACCTTTGAAAAGAAAACCCATCTCTCTTTTATACAGAGTTCCATCAATGCCCAATGACACCGCTTTATGTTCAATTGCAGCACGTCTCGAAAAATTGATAATGACATTATACAGCTGGTTAATGATTACTGATTCATATGTTTCCTTTTTAGTATAACCCTCTATCAATGCAATCAAATCTTTATGAAACGCATCTGCTAATTCTAATTGATCAGTAGAGGTCTCTTTTATCTCCTCTTCAATTTGTTTCATGGATGTCTCAAGAAATTCTGTCGGCTTAGTTTCATCGATTTTTTTAATGTACTCATCCAATTCTTTTAACTTCTTTCTTATCATTTCCTATCTTGCCCCCATAGTACCTTTTCAAATAACCCTGCATGTGGCATACAGCAAATCCCTGTAACATATGAAGATTTATTAAAATCTATCTAAACATAGGAACATTCTTTTCAGAAAAAATGAAAAAAGGCAGAAATTATTTTTCTGCCATTGCCTTATATTTTTTATATCGGGAGCCAACGTTTTCTTCAAGTTTTTTGTGTAACTTCTTTGCCTCTTCAGGAAATGACCGCGTAAGCGAATTATACCTAACTTCACCCATTATAAAATCATGCAATGTACCATCTGGCTCTTTGTAATCCAACTGGAATGGGTTTTTACCTTCTTCTGCAAGACGCGGATCATATCGATATAGTGGCCAGTAACCTGATTCAACTGCTAGTTTCTCCTCCTGTTGAGATTTCCCCATACCAGCTTTTATCCCATGATTTATACAAGGAGCATAAGCAATGATTAGAGACGGGCCTGGATACGATTCTGCTTCTTTTAACGCTTTCATCATTTGGTTTTTATTTGCACCCATTGAAACGGATGCCACATACACATATCCATAGGTCATTGCCATGAGCCCAAGATCTTTTTTCTTGGTTTTTTTACCTGACACGGCAAACTTTGCAACTGAACCTATAGGCGTTGCCTTTGATGCTTGACCGCCTGTATTGGAATATACTTCCGTATCAAGCACCAATATATTGATATCTTCACCCATTGCAAGGACGTGATCAAGACCACCATATCCAATATCGTATGCCCAACCATCCCCACCAACTGACCAAATGGATTTCTTCGTGAGTATATCTCTTGATTCCCATATTTTGTTTAGCATATCACCGTCGTGATTTTTCTTAAGCAATAACTTAATCTTATTACCATATTCCTTTGATTTATCTGCATCATCCTTATTTTCAAGCCATCCGTTGAATACCTCTTTCAGTTCTCCAGATGTACCATCCATCGCCTTATTTACTAAATCGGCAAGTTTTGCACGGCGTTGAGCACTGGCAAGCACCATACCAAAACCATACTCTGCATTATCCTCAAAAAGGGAATTTGCCCAAGCAGGGCCATGCCCGTCTTTGTTAACTGTAAATGGGATAGCTGGTGCAGAGCCCCCCCAAATAGAGGAACATCCAGTAGCATTAGCAATGATCATTCTATCTCCAAAGAGCTGGGTTATCACTTTTAGATATGGTGTTTCCCCACACCCGGCACAAGCTCCAGAAAACTCAAGCAGTGGCTGTTGGAACTGTGATCCTTTCACAGTAAATTTATTGAAACTTCCCGTACGAATTGGAATTTTTTCTGCATATTTTCTTAAGGGAATCTGTTTATCCATCTGCGTAGCAAGAGGCTTCATAATAAGTGCTTTTTCTTTAGATGGACAGACATCGACACAGTTACCACAACCTGTACAATCCTCCGGATAAACCTGAATTCTAAAAGATAAATCATCCATATCTTTACCAGTCGCTTTCTTGCTTTCAAAACCCTCAGGTGCATTTTTCAATTCTTCCTCTGTCACTAGCACAGGCCTTATTGCTGCATGTGGACAGACCATAACACAGTGATTACATTGAATACAGTTATCCTTTATCCACTCAGGAATGTTAATTGCAACGCCACGTTTTTCATATTTTGAGGTAGCAGTAGGGAAAAATCCGCCGGGTGTAAAAGCGCTCACTGGAAGTTTGTCCCCCTGTTGAGCAATCATTGGCTTCATTACATTTTTCACGAAATCAGGTTCGTCTACCTCTTTTTCATTTTTGGGAGCTAGTTGTGCCCAGGAATTAGGATAATTTATCTCGTTAATGTTATCAAGTGCGGCATCAACTGCCTTCCAATTCATCTCTACAATATTTTTTCCCTTTTTCGCATAGGTTTTCTCAATTGCTTCTTTCAAATATTTGATTGCATCATCTACAGAAAGTACATTTGCCAGTTTGAAAAACACCGTTTGCATGACCATGTTTATACGACCGCTGAGACCTACTTCTTCTGCAATTTTCACTGCATCTATAGTGTAAAACTTGAGGTTTTTTTCTGCAATGATTTTCTTCAATGAATTAGGTAGATGATCTTCCATTTCTTTAAGAGTCCATGCGCAATTCAGAACAAATGTACCGTTTTCTTTTATCCCTTCAAGCAGATTGTATTTGTCAACATAAGCTGGATTGTGACAGGCAATATAATCTGCTGTGTTAATGAGATAAGTAGATTGTATCAAAGCGTTACCAAATCTAAGATGGGAGATTGTAACTCCGCCGGATTTTTTTGAGTCGTATGCAAAGTACCCTTGTGCATACATGTCGGTGTTATCTCCAATGATTTTGATTGCGCTTTTGTTTGCACCAACGGTCCCATCTCCACCAAGACCCCAGAATTTACATTGCACAAGACCCTTGGGTGATGCATCAATCTCTTCTTTTATTGGAAGTGATGTAAATGTGACATCATCCTCAATTCCTACAGTAAAATGGTTTTTTGGTTCGGCTAGTTTAAGATTGTCAAAGACTGCCTTAACCATTGAAGGCGTCAAGTCCTTTGAACCAAGTCCATACCGCCCGCCAACAATGAACATATCTTCATGTTTGTTTTGATACATAGCTGAAATATCAACATAGAGCGGCTCGCCAAACGAACCATTCTCTTTTGTCCTATCAAGTACTGCCATACGTTTTACCGTTTTTGGTATTGTCTTAAAAAAATGTTCTACTGAGAATGGCCTATATAACCTGACTTTTACAAGCCCTATTCTTTCACCTTTTCGGTTGAGATAGTTAACTGCCTCTTCTGCGGCCTCTGCTCCTGATCCCATCATAATGATAATGTGCTCAGCCTCAGGATCTCCAACATAATCAAAAAGATGATAAGATCTTCCTGTTAACTTGCTAACTTTTTCCATTTCTTCTTCAACAATCTTTGGAACTGCTTGATAATATTTGTTAGCAGCTTCGTTAACTTGGAAATAAATGTCAGGATTTTGTGCTGTTCCTCTCAAATGTGGATGCTCGGGATTCAATGCACGTTCTCTGTGCCGGTTGATGGCATCCCAATCCACGAGATCAGGAATGTCATCGTAATCAAGCATCTCAACTTTTTGAATCTCATGAGATGTTCTAAACCCATCAAAAAAGTGTACAAATGGAATGCTAGCTCTAATAGTAGACAGATGTGCAACAAGTGCTAAATCCATTGCTTCTTGAACTGAACCTGATGCAAGAAGGGAGAAACCTGTTTCACGTGTGGCCATAACATCTTGATGGTCACCAAAAATTGATAATGCCTGACCTGCAACTGCTCTAGCAGCCACATGGAAAACAGCAGGCATAATTTCTCCTGATATCTTATACATGTTTGGAATCATTAACAATAATCCTTGTGAAGCAGTAAAGGTTGATGTAAATGCACCAGCACTTAAGGAGCCATGGACTGCCCCTGCAGCTCCGCCTTCTGATTGCATTTCTGAAACCTTTACCTGTTGACCAAAAATGTTTTTTCTCCCTTGTGCAGACCATGCATCTATCATCTCCCCCATTGGGGAAGAAGGCGTGATGGGATAAATAGCAGCTACATCACTAAACGCATACGCGACATGAGATGCGGCTGTATTGCCGTCTATCGATTTCCATATTTTTTGTTTTGTCTCACTCATTATCTTCACCTCTACATTACATATATGAAATGTTATCTACTCATTTGTCTCACATCTACATAGATGGTGCCCCTTTAGGAGCACATACTGAGACAGCTACGTGGTATAAAGGTACCATACATAAATATTTGGTATAATTATATCATAAAAATAATAAGGTAAAGACATCCTAGAAAATACTATCAGAAATGAGTTTTATCATTTTTACTTTGATTTATGCTTTCTTGCTGAAATAATGTATCCTCTTCTCTTCTTTCTCTGATTCCCCCAAAACAGGAGGACAGGTGGAAGTACAAATATAGACGCTATAAAGGAATATGTAACCGTCATAGCAGTTATCACACCAAATTGTTGTTCTGGTGGCATTGGTGCAAGAATAAGTATACCAAAACCCGCCGCAGTTGTAAGTGCTGAGATGAGCAATGCACCACCTGTGTGCCCAATGGTTTCCGACACTGCTTTTTTTACATCACCAGTTTTATCTGCAGAAAGCCTGAATCGTTGTGTTGCATGGATAGCATAGTCAATACCAATTCCTATGGTAAGGCTTGTGACCATAATAGTCATAATGTTAAGCGAATATCCAATGAAATACATCGTTCCGAGTATCCAAAGAATGGATATTGAAACAGGCATCATAACAATAAGTCCTAGCACCGGATTTCTATAAACTGCTATCAGAACAATACCTGCAAGAATAACAGAAATGATCGTGGAAATAATCTGGCTCTCCGTAAGTGAATTTGTAATTACATACATAGATGTGGAATCGCCAGTCACTATTGAAGAGGCATCTCCATAACTAGTCATATCTTCATTGATATCGTTATATAGCATACCCATTTTTCCCGTCAAATCCGATGAATCATCTTCAGAAGAGGAAATGGTTATGCTAGAGTAAATTCTAATGACAGTGGCATCATAAGAGTTTCCTTTCTGATGTAATACACTTTTGACATCCATCATATATGCACTGTTTTCATAGAGATAATCGTAAAGACGTTTTACATCCTGATCGCTTTTTGGAATTCCGTTGGATTCTAAATTAAATTCGGACACAAGAGTAGTATTGTCCTTTGCTGCACTTCTAATGATGGATAGCATAGATGTTACTTTCGGATCACCGTTTGGGTCTCGCGTAACAAATTCATTATCTTTAAGATTTTTAGATGTTTCAGAGATTCCTTCCAACGTATCAACAGAGGCTACATTTCCCTCTATGAGAATATATTCCTGACCTGGGTTTGCCGACGGGAAATTTTCTGATATGTCCATCATAATTTGCATAGCAGGGTTATCTTCAGGTAGAAAATCTTCCATGTTAAATGTTGTTTGAATATTTACTGCCCCACTGACCATAACAATAGTTATAATGGAAGTGATGAACAAGATGGTTTTAGGATATTCAAGTATAAAGCCAGATAGTTTTCGCATCGTATTTTCCAGTGAAAAACTTCTTGATTTTGGCTTTACTATCACTTCCTTTCTCCTGTCTAAAACAAATCTAACGGCAGATTGCAATGTAATTGTTGTGATAAACGTATACGCTATACCAATTGCACATAGAACACCAAAATCTCTAATTGGAGGAATAGTAGCTGAAAGAAAAGACAAAAATGCTATCATTGTTGTAAGTGTGGCAAGAAACATAGCCATTCCAACATCTTTTATTGATGCAGCTATTGCTTTTCCTGGCTTTTTTCCCTTCTTTAGTTCTGCCCGGTAGTTATGAAACATGTGCACAGAATAATCTACACCTAAACCCATCAAAAGAGGGACGAGGGCTACAGCCATCACATTAAAATTCATCCCCAAAAGAACCATGGTTCCGAAAAGCCATATCATAGATATACTCAAACTAACCAAGGGAAGAACCATATATGAAAATTTTCTGAAGGTTACAAGAAGTATGAAACAAATAGCGATAAATATCCCTGGAGCAATGACCTTGTTTGACTCTTCGGTTAATTCGTTTGTCTGATAAGAAATAACTCCTGAACCTGTTGCTTTCATTGTTACATAGTTTTCCTCCGAATCATATTTTTCCATTGCAAGAACAATATCTCTACTAACCGCCCCCGCCTCCATATGCTTAATTGTTCCATTCATCTGAATCATCATTAGTGTTGCACTTGGTCCTGAACTTTTAGCGAAATCTTCTGATAGAAACATAATCACATTTGTTTTCAATTCATCTAAAAAATGAGGTTTAATGTAAAAACTGTTTTTCGCAGATCCTGTATCAGGGACTTCATCTGTTGTAATCCATAGACCATCCATATCCTTTAAAGCCATTTTATCAGGTGCAAAACCACTTTCATCAAGCATGGAAAATAACTCATCAAAATCTTCCCAAGAAAAATCAACAAACTTATTCAATATCTTAGTAGAAATGGCATTTGCCATAGGTCTATTTTGTATTGTCTCAACAAAACTCTGTAATGAACTGACATTGAAAGTTACTCGCGACCATGGCATGTTAAAAATGGGGGTTTTGTAAACTCGCACACCCGCTTTTGTGTTTCCTAGTTTTGCAGGAAGTCCAAAATTCCCCATACTTGGAGCTACGCCATATTTCCCAAGTTCTTCTTTACTTACTTCTATTTCTATCCTATTTTCTGCCGTATTAAAGGAAACGTTGCCTGTTTCAAGTACGATTGGAAATGAAATATCTTTGCCTGGTGCCCGTATCCAAAGATAGACCTCTTTATTAAACGAACCAAACAACTGATGGTTCATGAGATTGCGGAAAATATCTCCTATATTTTTCACTAGTCCAGTTCCAATTTCCCACAGTGGCTCTGTTGGCTCAATATGTGCAGAAATCTTATAATCAATATCTAACCTTTCATCAGGATTTATGAGATTTTCAAAATCCACATACCACTCCATCACGTTTATCGTCAGGTGAGGCGGCTTAATTTGCGATTCAAAGTAAGAAAGATCATATGCCTCAATCGAAAAGGTTAGAGTGTCATCATTTCTCTTTATGTAGTAGTTTTTAACATCCATGCTGTCTATTTCCTTTCCTTTGGATATTTTTGGAAAGGGAGCATAATCTATTTCTTCATTAGGATCATTATGATTCATCATCTGTATTTCGTCAACATCAGAATCTTTCATTAGATCCTGATATGCAATACTAATCTCATCATTTGAACAGTTTAGAAGTGAATCACCGAATTCCACTTGACACATCATATCAACAAAACTTGCCATGCAAATAGATCCATCTACCTCATCAAATTTCTCTAAACTCTTCAAAACAAAATATTCTTCTTTTAATGCATCAGGGGTAACAACACTGCTTGCCTTCTGTTTTTCAACGTAAATCATCATCATCTCACCATTGCCACCAAAGTAATCACCAACACGCACATTTGCATTTACAACTTCATCATCTGGCATGAAATCTTCTGTTGATGTTCCCATCTCAAGAAAGGGAATTAACGAGCCAAAACCTATGGTTATCATAAGCACTACCCCTATGACGATCCACGGTTTTTTTTCGATAAAACTCCCAAATTTGTCCAGCATTGTCTTCTACCTTTTGATAAGTCGCAACGTTAATAGGCTAACCTTTTATGTAATTAACATTTTATTTTTTTACTATACATAGTAGTAAATTTATATCATATATTAATCTTATTATATTTGTATATGTGGTGCATATATTAAGCAAAGCATAACAATTAAATAGGAAATATCAATAACACCAGAAGGTGAGAGGTTAGTATGGATATATCTTTAATTGTACCAATTGGAGGCATAGTAGCTTTGCTTTTTGCAACATATCTATTTTTTACTGTTAAAAAGCAAAGTCCCGGAAATAAGAAAATGCAGGAGCTTAGCAATGCCATACGCGAGGGAGCCATGGCATTTTTGAAAAGTGAATATAAAGTATTAATTGTGTTTGTGTCCATAGTTGCATTATTGTTATTTGTTGCCTCTTTTGTAGAAGGTAGTAACATACAAGCAGGATTGTCAATTGCATTTGTAATTGGTGCAATATTATCAGCACTTTCAGGCAATATTGGAATGCGTATGGCAACTATGGCAAATGTAAGAACTGCTGAAGGGACTAAAAAGAGTCTTTCAAAAGGCCTATCTATTGCATTTTCAAGTGGAGCCGTTATGGGAATGTGTGTTGTTGGTCTAGGAGTACTTGGTATATTTGGTCTTTTCTATGCGTTTACTCAGATTTTTTCGTTTGACACTATAACATCTACAAATATGCTATTTGGATTTGGATTTGGAGCATCATCAATTGCACTATTTGCTCGTGTAGGTGGAGGAATATATACAAAAGCAGCAGATGTCGGCGCTGACCTTGTTGGAAAGATAGAAGCAGGAATTCCTGAGGATGATCCAAGAAATCCAGCTGTAATCGCAGATCAAGTCGGTGACAATGTTGGAGATGTCGCTGGTATGGGAGCAGACCTTTTCGAATCATATGTTGATTCACTTATTGCTACAATGGCACTCGCAGCGATTTCTGGAGGTTTTGCATTAACTACCTATGGCCCAGCAGCTTTATGGCTCCCACTTGCTGTTGCAGCAGTAGGCATACTTGCATCTATTGTAGGAGTGCTTGTTGTAATGATAGGAAAGGGAAAAAACATATATGGGGCACTTAGGAACTCATTATATGCTGCAACAATCCTCACAGCTGTTCTTGCAGGTATAATGACCTGGTATATGCTTGAAGATTTAAATCCGTTCTATGCAATATTATCCGGTCTTGCGGCAGGAATAATCATCGGGATGAGTACTGAATACTATACATCTGAGAAGAGAAAACCTGCACGGAGCATAGCAGAAGCATCAAAAACTGGCCCTGCAACAGTAATAATTCAAGGTTTACAAATAGGTATGATAAGTACAATAATTCCAGTTATTGCAGTAGTTGCAGCAATGCTTGCAGCTTATTACTTTGCGGATTTTTATGGAGTGGCAATATCTGCAGTTGGGATGCTTTCGATTTTAGGCGTTTCACTTGCAACAGATTGTTATGGACCTGTTGCAGATAATGCACAGGGAATTTCTGAAATGGCAGGTTTAGGAAGGGAAGTAAGAGAGCGTACCGAACAGCTTGACGCTGTAGGTAACACTACTGCTGCAATGGGTAAAGGTTTTGCAATAGGCTCTGCAGCAATTACAGCTCTTGCATTAATTTTCACTTATGTAATAACTGCACAAAATATCTATGGATATAATCTGTCACTAGATCTCGCTGATCCAAATGTTGTTGTAGGGGTATTTATTGGCGCCATGCTACCATTTGTATTTACAGCACTAACAATGGGTGCAGTTGGAAGGGCAGCATATCAAATGGTAGAAGAAGTAAGACGACAATTCAAGGAACTTGGACTTCTAAAAAGCGATGAAAACAAACCTGACTACAAAGGCTGTGTTGCAATCAGTACAAATCAAGCATTAAAAGAGATGATAATACCAAGTGTTCTTGCAGTAGTTTCACCAATAATTGTTGGCATCATTTTAAAACCAGAGGGTCTTGGTGGGTTGTTAGTTGGTTCAATATCAACAGGATTTCTGCTTGCCGTATTTCTTGCTAATTCTGGCGGTGCTTGGGATAACGCAAAAAAATATGTTGAAGGCGGCAATCTTGGTGGCAAAGGTTCAGATGCCCATAAAGCAACAATCATAGGTGATACAGTTGGTGATCCATTTAAAGATACAAGTGGACCTTCATTAAACATACTTATCAAGCTGATGTCAATTGTCTCATTGGTATTCTTACCGCTGATTATTGCATTTAGCTAAAAATAAAAACACCGTTGCCAGACACTCAAAAAGCATATAAGGAGTAAGAATATTCCAAGAAGACCATTTATCGTTTAGAGTAGTGATTTAAATGTACACCATAACAAAAATTGAAGACACGGTAAGGATACTTCCCGAAAAATTTGGCGAAGACCTGGACAAGATCGTTGAGGAGATCGTACAAAAAACATTTGAGGGTACGATGAGAAAAAATCGTGGAATCATCGTTGTAGCCCAGAAGATACAAGCAATTGGCGATGGGATAGTTATTCATGGAGATGGGGCAATGTATCAGAAAGTTGCATTTGATGCGTTGACCTTTAAACCAAATTTACAGGAAGTTGTAAATGGCATAGTTTGTGAAATAGTAGAATTCGGTGCATTTTGTCATATCGGCCCCATTGATGCATTAATACACATGAGTCAAATAATGAATGATTATGTTGAAGTGGATGCAGACAATGAATTGATAACTGGTAAAGAAAAGAAGAAAACTCTCAAAGTAGGTGATCCAATTAGAGCCAGAGTCGTTGCTGTAAGTATGAATGAACTATCGGCAAGAGAAAGCAAGATAGGACTCACAATGAGACAACCTGCCCTTGGCGCATACGAATGGTTGAATGAACCAGAAGAAGAGAAAAAAGAGCAAAAAGGAAATGGCAAAAAGAGTAAAAAGAAGAAGAAAGGGAAGGGAAAGAAGTGAAAAATCTAAACGCCTGTAAGAACTGCCATATGCTGACAAAAGAAACTGTCTGTCCTAATTGCGCGGTTCCAACATCAAAGCGTTGGCAAGGATACATTGTTATCCGGGATCCTGCTAACTCCCAGATTGCTGAAAAGATGAATATCAAAAAACCTGGTAAGTATGCATTGAAGGTAAAGTAATGGACAGCATACAATATGTATTGCCAGATGATTTAAGAGATAAGTTAAAAGAACCATTGGGACCTCTTGTGGATGAAAAGGAACTTTTGATACTACTTGAAGGGGAAAAATATATTGTTTCTGTAGGAGATCAAGTCACATATACTCTTTTAAAAAATAATATTGAACCAGTTTTTTGTATTGTTGATTTTAAAATCAAACGAAATCGTTGTTCTGATGAAATCAAAAATACGATACAATCGTTTGGTAAAAAAATGGTGACGATAGAGAATCCTCCAAGATGTATATCAAGTGATCTTTGGGATGCAATAGACTCTGCATACAACAATTTAGAAAAATATTCATTAAGAATTGAAATAAAAGGAGAAGAAGACCTAGCAGCCCTACCAGCCATATTATTGGCTCCCAGAGACGTAACTATAATATATGGATTGCCGAATAGGGGGGTCGTAGTAGTTAAAGCTATTGAAGAAAACAAAAGAAAGGTAAAAGAAATATTAGACAAGATGTGAGACACATGGAGATAGAGATCGATTCAAAGAAAAATAATCCTTTATTTAACAGAACTGAAGTTCGTTTTACCATCATTCATACAAGCGAGGGTACGCCAAATCGAGAAATCATCCGCAGTGAACTCGCTGAAAAACTCAATGCAAAGAAGGAGAATATAATAATTAACAATATCAACTCGAGTTTTGGCATCCAACAGAGTACAGGATATGCAAAGATATACGCATCTCCAAAGAAATCTGAGGAGTTGGAAAGGAAATATATCTTAAAGCGAAACAAGGCCACTGGAAAGCAACAAAAGAAAAAGGAAGAAAAGGGAGAATCAGAGGAGAAGCCTGAACCACCAAAAGAAGGAGAGAAATCCGCTGAGGAAAAAGAGGAAAAGCCTAAAGAAGAGGCAAAGCAATCCAAAGAAAAGAAGGAATAGTCATGAAAGGCAGAGAAATATTCAAGGTAGAGGGTAATAAAATCACCCGTTTGCGCAGGCATTGCCCAAAATGTGGAGACGGCGTTTTTCTAGCCGAGCATAAAGATCGTGTCAGTTGCGGGAAATGTGGTTATACGGAATTTAAAAGCAACGGGAAGAAAACTCCAAAATCCGTTGAGACTGAAAAGAAACCTGAGCCAACAGCCGAAGCAAGCAAAGAAGACGAGCAAAAGACAGAATAAAATTAAACAACGTCTGCAATCATTTTTTTATCACACTTTTTATGAGCGATGAGCATATTTGGATTTTATAAAAGGGTCTGTAGTCTAGCTTGGATAGGACAGGGGCTTCCGGAGCCTCTAACCCGGGTTCGAATCCCGGCAGATCCGTTGTCATACTAAAAAAAGCCCACAGGAGGATCTAGAGAGCTGCAAAAGATAGTCAAAAAGGCAAATCCAAGTGCAAAGAAGATGTATTCAGCATACATAATAGACCATGCATGAATATTTTCAAGCGTTTTACTCTCAACATCTCCTTTCATCATAAGGTAAAAGATAAAACAAGAAGCAAACATGAAAAATGTTAACGGCCAGAAGTATGATCCTATAAAACCAATATTTATCATAAATGGAATTAAAATAAACGGGAATAACATGAAGGGAAACGAAATAAGGGCAGCTTTTTTGACACCGAATGTATTGATCAAAGTGTGCACACCAGTAAGCTTATCTGCCTTACTATCCGAAATATCTTTTGTTGACATACCTCCTATCAGAAACACAGTGGCAACGATTCCCATTACCAAAGGCAATTTCTGAAATGGGTCTCCAAAGACGCTCCATCCTGCCAGTATTCCTAAAAAGCCACGAGGTATAGCAATCCACACTTGATTTAAGAACAAGAACCGCTTTGTTCTAGGTGGAAGCGAGTAGGTAACTGTGAACACCATGATGAGAAATATAAAAACACCGAACCATGCATTCATCGTTACTGCTCGAAGTAATGCAAAGAGGTAAAAAATATAAGCAAGGCTTTGGGCCTCTTCTGGTTTTATAATTTTTTTAGGTATTGGGCGGTAAGATTTTGAGATCATATCCGCCTCAAAATCAGTAGCCTGATTCAATGCATTTGAGGCAGCATTAACCAAAGCAACAGTAAGACTTGCGTTACCTACTGTCACCCACCAATTTAGGGGGATTTCAAGGCCGAAAAATCGAGCGTTGTAAACCAAACTGGCAACAATAATTGACATAGATACAATAATAGGTGCAAGCAATGTAAAGGGGCGCAACAGATCGATATATCCGCGGACATGATCTGGAAAGAATCTTTTTTTCCCATAAGGTTGCTTCATTGTAAGTTTACCAAATAATTCACCATGCTTGTTTGAATCGAGTTCACTCATTGTTTAGGAGTATCACTATATCTATTAAATGTTTTTTCTATAGCATTAAACGATGCATCGGCTACGAACACTAGGATAAAAACACCAGTTAATATTTGATTAATTTTTGATAATCATTTATACGCCCCGTCTACAATTTCTTAGAGATTTAAAAAAGGCAGATTGCATATGAAACCTAAAAACTATCTAGATCTAATAGAATCTAAATCTAACAAATTCCACAACATTTTTTTCGTCAATAACCTCAGTTTTTGAACCAACAGTTATTAAACCTGTGCAATTGACGTGGTATCTCCAATAATTTATCATACCCATTATGCTGACATAATGTGTCTCTAAAACCTTAATATCAACGTCCAGAGAAACATTTTCATTGTGTGCATCAATAGAAAATGCATACGGTATAAGCATTCCATCCTTGAAGCGGATGTCTTCAACGGTAATATTTATGTTTTCTGGTTCAACATTCACATAGCCATTATTTTTCTCATTTACAACAATCAAGGGGTTAGCTAAAAACCATGTTGTCAGTATATTTGACCATGTCATAGTATAGTTATTGGAATTAATCTTCCCCCAAATCCATCCAAAATTTAAAGCTACTGATAATGTCACATCCCAGTTATGATCGTGATACCCAACACCTTCAAGTTCAATTTCCCTATTTCCAACAGTGATCTTGCCATTCACTTCTGCTCTTGGCAATATAACACCCCACCACCCTGCTGGAGTGGTACCCTTCCAACCTTCTGTACACCCGATGAAATGCAAGTCTAACAATGTATCACCAGTTTCAAAAGAGATATTGTAAATCCAATTCCCTGTAATTGTGTCAATATATCCCATCATGAATTGCTTCCCATCTATCATTATTAGAGGCATATCCTTGGATAAATATAAATCTGATAAAGGGTACAATCTCTTTTCGTTTAACGTCAATTTATTGTCTTTATAAAGATTAATGGTCAAATATGCAAAACCTTGGTTAATCATACTGAATATGTGCAAGCCTGCTTGAATACTATAATTATTGTTAAATACTGCATCAAAATACCACCATTCAATAAAATGTAGAGTATCAGCCCCATGGAATGCATCATCTTGTAGTTCAATATCCTCTGGGGAAAAAGCGAAATCATCAAATTTATTTTCTCCTTGAGCTTTGTGGTCTATCAGTTGTACAATACCTGATTGAGGAAATAAAATGTCATTTCGCTTTTCAAAATACGTCTTTTTTAGAGAAGAGGGCGTATTATATGCATATATCCCCATTACATGGCTGCTTAAAAGCAGAAAAACAGCCATTATTACAATTGTTTTTTTCATTACCAACACATATTATATTTATTTATATACTTGTTATTTAAATATTTTCTTAACTTTCTTACGATATCGTCTAATCAACTGCGTTGTACCCCGAGGTATTTCCGGTGCGTTACCGTCAACAACCGTTTAAAATACCTCGCCACAGATAGTATCTTTCTTACAATAATGTTTTGTGACACGTCCAACAAACACTAAAACCAGATCAACACTCGTTATAACGATTTTTTTATATCATTTGAGCTAGAATTTTTGCCGAGTTAATGGCACAATTAATACCAATTCCAGGGGCATTTACACAATCACCTACTAAATAAAAATTTTCAATAGGGGTTTGAATCCCTGGTTTCTCATTGTCTATTGTTTTAGCAACACCATCAAGATGCCAAACAGCAGGATAAAAACACCAATTAAGATTTGATTTGTAATCAGGAACGATTTTTTCAAGATTTTTATCTAAGATGTTTCTAAGTTTTATCAAGGTTTTTTCATCTCTTGCCTCATCTGGCGTACAAATAATGTAAGATTGAACAAGGCATTCATTATAAGGAGAAACACGCGAGTCCGGTGAAGCAGACATAAAATCAATCATTCCCGTGGCATCTTTCCCATCAACACCAACATCTCTTTCAATAAACTGAAATGTTTTTCCTTGCAAACCAGTATCGATTTTTTTTAGAGAATAATAAGCGCATAAACTACCCGTTCCCTCAAGTGACTTGATGTTTTTAACATAATTTTTTGGGAAATATGCCTCATCTACAAAATTAAATATATCTTGAACTACAATGCTAGAAATAACAACATCGAAAAAATATTTTTTTCCATCAGCAATAACTCCTTTTACTTTACCTTCTTTCATTATAATTTTTGAAACAGATGAATTTAAATTTATTACACCTTTACTATTTTTAATATAATCCGCTAATTTCTTTGAGATATATGATAGACCATTTTTTGGATATCTAATACCTTTCATACCCATATCCTTTTGAGTTCTAAAAACATCCCCAGTTGAAATCAAATTTAGATTATTCACAGTTGTTATCAAACGTGAATTTACCTCCAAAACCATCTTCATTTTTCCTTTACCATAGATCTTTACTGTTTCAGCCATAGGAGTTATATCAAGCCTCTTCATTGTTTTCTCACTTGCAAAAAAAAGTCTTAGAAAATTTGGTAACATTTTCAATTTTTCAAAATTTGTTACAAAATAACCATAATGATCATTTTTCTGTTCATACAGTCTTGACTCAAGAATATCAAGTTCTTTATCAGAAAGTGAAAGAATTTCTTTCAACTTATCAATAATTCCTCCACCAATTACATGGTAACCTAAATCAAGGTAATATCCATCGAGCATTTTTTTATCAAAAAGAGTTCTTAGCGAAGGCTCTGAAAAGGATATATCCATTTCAAATCTTGATAGGATTTTTTTATATTCCTCAAAATTAAGTCGCGACATATCTAGTGATTGAGCTCTCCCACCTAAAATCGATTCTTTCTCAAAGATTATTACATCATATCCTTTTTTTGTGAGCAATACGCCTGCGGTTAACCCTCCTATCCCAGCACCTATTATACAAACCTTTTTGTTGGTCATTTTTTACCCTCAACGACTATCTTTATTTTAAAGAATCTAAAATTTTTTTATCTTTTTGTACTATTCTTATTAGTTGATTTTCACATATATTAGGAAACAGTTTGTTGAGTAAGCATAACAAGAAAATACCTCTTTTATATGATTTAACGAATTTTGCTTCTGTTTTGATTTTATTTTTCCAATTATAATTTCTTGTTAATCTTGTAACTTTATCATTCATAAGTTTTTCATAATACTTTAACGAATGAATTTTTCCTTGGATGTACTTTCCAGCAATTTTTCCAGATAAGCTTCCAGAAAAAATTGCATTACCAATTCCATTTTCAATAACTGGATTTGCCAATCTAGCTGCATCTCCTACAAACATAATATTATCCTTCGTTAAATGTTCTAAAGGTTTTGATGCAGGAACACACGATCTAAAAGTATGGGTAATTTCAAATTTTTCTCTGATTTCATCATCTATGTACATATTTTTTAACTTAACTAGATCTAATTTTTGACCTCCTTGCACTCCTATTCCAACATTTGCAATTTTTTCATTTTTTGGAAAAAGCCAAGCATATCCAAAAGGTGCATATGGGTTATGAAACCATATTTTCATAATTTCTGAATTAAAATTACTTTGGACTCTACTTTGGATACATATCCCAATATCCTTTGGTCTGAGTTCTGTGTTTATCCCTATTCGCCTACCGATTTGGCAACCTATACCAGTTGCATCAATTATCACTTTTCCTTTAATTATTTCCTTATTATCTAATACAATCTCATTTGGTGGATTAAAAGTTACCATACTCCGCCCTAGTTTTAGTTCTACTCCATGGTTTTTTGCTCTTTTAAGTAAGTGCTTTTCTAAAAAATTCCTATCTATAGTGAGTACAGAATTTTTATTCAACTTGAAAGTATATTCTTTGACAGAAGAAACGTTTATTTTAATTTGTTTTATCTCATTTTTTGGACAGCCAATGCCATCTAAATTCAACATACTTGCTGTCACTTTATCAGTTGCTTCTCCGCAATGAGGTGGAAAATAAGGTTCTTTATTTTTTTCAACTAAAACAACATTGGCTCCAGATTTAGCTGAATTAATTGCTGCTGTAGCCCCAGACAGATTGCCACCTATTACAACAACATCAAACACAAGAATCAATATATCTCATACTTTAAAAGTTTAACTTCAAGCTATGCGCAGCATGTTTTTCCGAAATGATTGGTTAATAAAAAATTTCTAAGAGTAAAAAAATCTGGAATACAATTACCATTAAGCGAGTCCCTGTCCTTTCATATTTCTCAAATGCAGCCCATATCTTTTTCTCGTTATTTTGTAAGACAATTCTATAAGTCAGGACCCATGTAAGTAAAAGGGATACTGCAAAGAGGGTGCCTCCGATTAGATAAACAGTTCCAAAGATTTTAGGAACCCCGATTCTAATCCAATCAAAAGCAGGTAATAGATAAAGTGGAATAAATGCCAAATAAAATAACAACGCAACATACATTGCTCTGTTTCTGCCAAGCCTTACAGGTATTGTTTTATATCCTGATTTAATATCACCCGTTAAGTCGCCAGCACAGACCATTATTTCTCTTCCAACTTCTTGTGTAAAAATTGCAATTGCTAAGGGCAACATAAGGAAATACTCTGTGGAAAAAACTGCGATTGAACCCCAATAAGGTATTGCTCCAACGCCAATTGCAACAGCAATATGGCCAAAGATTCCATGGTATTTACCATAATGATTATAATAAATACCAATTATTACAAGTACGGCTGTGAAGATTCCGCAATACCAATTAACAACTCCTTGATCTCCTGGGTCTTTTATATTGATTAATAGTGCAATAATTATTGATAAGATCATTAATATTAAACCTGTTATATATGCGGTCTTTACGCCAATTACCCCAGATGGGAGAGGTTTATAAGGTCGATTGATTTTATCTGATTTTAAATCTGTTACATCATTATGCACCATTAAACCAGCTGCAAGAAATCCTGCTCCCAGAATTACCATAATTATTTGAAAAATGGATAGCTCCACTCCTAGAAAAATGGCAGCGTTTAAGACACCAACCAATGCCCCTAAGCAGCTAATGAATACAATTGGGGGGCGAATTATTCTAATCCATGCTAACAATTTATTCATCAATAACCTAAAGAATCAAAAAGTGATATATTTAATTATCCGAAAAATGAAAAAAATATAGAGAAAATATTTATCCTATGCAGTATTTCAAAAATAAATGTCCACAGGTGTATAAATGGCAGATATGATTAAAAAGGTTAAGGCAGTTTTTCGTTTAATAAGAATTCATTCATTAATGGTTACAGCGTTAACTCCACTTCTTGGTGCCTGTGCTACTTTTGCTATCTTTGAAGGAGAGCTAGTTCCGTGGGATAAACTCCCAATATTGACAAATCTTTTTATGATTGGAGTAGTAGCACATGTTCTTGGCGAGATACTAAATGACTATATTGACTATGATATTGACAAAACAAATATTGAACTCTCTGAAAAGCCGTTGGTTAGTGGAGATATATCCAAAAGGGTTGCTTTGATAGGAATGATCCTTACTTTTCTAATATTATTACTAATAATAGCTTTTGCACAATTTAACGTGCTAAGCATTCTTTTGTTAACAATCGCTGCTGTAACTGGAATTATATATCAGCTCATATCAAAGAAATGGCTTCACTCTGCCATATTCTTAGCATTATGGGCTTTCTTTATGATACTTTTTGGAGGTGTTTATGCAAACAATTATACTAATTTATTATACGTCCCAGCTTTGGTTTATATAATTGGTATACTCGGGTTTTTTCATTTATGGATGAACACTGCCATCCTTGGACATTTAAAGGATATAAAAAATGATAGCGAGTACGGAATTGAGACATTGCCAATGCGCCTTGGTGTAACTGTTAACGGACAAGGAAAAACTACAAAACTTATAATCCCTTTCCGTTTCCGATTATTAGTATTAATAATCCAAATGATTAATCTGATTGTTGCTTTCATTCCGATTATTCTTTATAAAACGTTCTATGATGGTAAAATAAATATATTTTTGTTATTTGCTGGCCAGATAATGGTCTCCATCATGATTATGGGATCACAGGTCAAGATTATGTGGCACAATTTATTTGAACGCAATAAACTTATGAAAATGATGGCAGTTAGGGAAATTGGCACATATTTCTTAGCAATAGTTCTAATTTCACCACTAATCGGGTGGGTATTTGTTTTATTTTTTATTTTACTGCCTCTCGCATGGTTCCTTTTAGTAAACCTGGCCTTTAGCGGAAATCCTATGCAACCTTCCATCTAACTATATAAGGGGAAAACATCAGAACATATAATTTAAAGATCCTACTAAGTTCTAACAAAATACGGTCTCTTAATTTTTATCCTATCTAAGCAAAAAATAAGGACCTAAAAGAATAAAGACAATAAATGGTGCTGAAAGATTAATCACCAATTTTCTATTTTCTGAAAAGCGCGATCTGTCAATCAAAAGTGTTAGAAAGGTCATCCCACCAATTATTACAAACCACCCGATATAGTTAGTAAGAGGTACCTCAAAAATGGTAATTCGTTGAACAGATTGATTCCAAACCCACCAGCCGTTATGATGAGCTAGTGGATCTTCAAGAAAATCCAAGCAAACTGCAAATAAACCTGCAAATATTGAAATGAAAAATAACTGCTTAAAATTTTGTTTTTGATAAACTCTAGTAACAACATCTTTTCCCATATGTAAAAATAAGAATAGATTAACACTCCATCCGAGACCAATTATTACCGGAAAGGTCTCACCTAAAGCTGAGAAATACATAAAATATCCTGGATAATAAAAGCTACCACTTGCCTGAGCGCAAAGTTCTCCAATTATACTTGCAATAAAAATTGGAATGAAATATCTAATAGTTTTTTTAGTTTTATATATTTTTAAGGAGTATACCAAAAAAATTAACCATACAATAAAAATCATTATCGTAAAAATATGTAAAGATTCAGAACCAAAATTATAATTGTTATTTATTTCAGTAAAAGACATTAATTATTCCCTTACCAATCCAAATTTCTTATGATCAAAAATCCAATATATTATGAATGGAATTAAAGCAATAATAAGCCCTACTATACTATTAACTAAAAAATCAGAAAAAATACCTATTATAAACATAATAAGTATCATCGTTAAATAGAAAAAAGGTACTAATTTTAGTTGAAAATTGAAAAATTTAACCTCAAATATCTGTCGTTCGATTTTATTTTTAGCGCCAATCTTTTTCCCTGTTAAACAAAGAACCAATGTTATTATCAATGATGCAAAGCCAATCGCCATTATAAATAATATGATTTCAAATTCCATTATTATACCCTGGGCCGGTATAGCCATTTACTCTTATAACGCTTTTTCCTGTTTTTCCCTTTTATAAAGAAATTTACATCCTCTACCTCCCTGATTAGTTACATTTTCTGGACATGCAGCGAAATTCTGAATTGTGAATGCAATAACAAAAGCGCCAAGCATTGATGCAGAGATAAACATCATGCTTTTTTAGAGAAATCGTGCCACAAGAGTTTCAAAATAGTAAAGTATCTATATGTTTTCTCTATAGCTGTTCTGATAATGATAAGGGGATATAAACAATGTCAGGACGGGATATGAAGAAAATTCTTGTAACTGGTGCCGTAGGGCAAATAGGATCAGAACTGACCATGGCATTACGGGAGAAATTCGGTAACGATAATGTACTCGCAACAGGTAGAAAAACCAAACCAAGTGAAACTCTACTTAATTCCGGTCCTTTTGAATTTATAGATATTGCAAAAAAGGAAACTGTTGAAAAAGTTGTCAAAGACTATGACATAGATACCATATACAACATGGCAGCAATATTGTCTGCAGTAGGGGAAAAGAACCCTCAACTGTGTTGGAATGTAAACATCAACGGACTTTACAATATTTTTGACATAGCACTTGAACATAAGATGACTCGTGTTTTTGTACCAAGTTCCATAGCAGTGTTTGGTCCTGAAACTCCAAAAGAGAACACCCCCCAGGAGACTGTACTGAAGCCAACTACAATGTACGGTGTCTCAAAGGTTGCTGGTGAACTGTTGGGTGATTATTATTTTAAAATATTTAATCTTGATGTGAGAGGAATACGTTATCCAGGAATCATCAGCAGCGAAACATTACCCGGTGGAGGCACAACAGACTATGCTGTAGAGATATTTTACGAAGCGATAAAAAACAAGAAATACACATGTTTTGTAAAAAAAGATACGGCCCTTCCTATGATGTACATGCCTGATTGCATAAAGGCATCTATTGATCTTATGGATGCAGATATCTCAAGGTTAAAGCATCACTGCGACTTTAACCTTACAGCCATGAGTTTTTCAGCAGGCGAACTTGCTGATGAAATAAAAAAGCACATCCCAGAATTTGAATGTGAGTATAAACCTGATTTCAGGCAAGATATTGCTGATTCCTGGCCCAGTTCAATTGACGACAGTGCTGCACGGAAAGAATGGGGCTGGAAACCCAAGTATGATTTATCTACTATGACAAGGAATATGATTAAAATACTCAAAAAACGCTACGAGGCAGGAAATCTCTGAATATTCATAGTCTCTACGAATGAGGATTTTTAGTAAAAAAACAGGATGGCCATTACATTTTTTATAGTTGGACAACGATTTTATCTTGCTAGGTGGGATGCAGACATGTCTCTGCAAGAGATGG
>Ga0307431_1000534_pt1 | contig 25450 bp, 26 predicted proteins | sample SalMarWE160170MG_FD_202155 | JGI IMG/M metagenome (GOLD analysis project Ga0307431, IMG submission 202155) | Salt marsh sediment microbial communities from the Plum Island Ecosystem LTER, Massachusetts, United States - WE1603-170 | ecosystem: Environmental > Aquatic > Marine > Intertidal zone >...
TTCTGGATGCAGCTAGAATTGATGGCGCTAACGGATGGCAAGAGTTCTTCAAGATCACATTGCCCCTCATCAAACCAACTATTGCAGTAGCAGCTGTATTTCTGATGTGGAATAGTTTTAGTGTCATCTTCACCTACGTGAAACTGCTAACTGAAGGCGGTCCCCACCGAGCAACCGAAGTGATACCGACCTATATCTATCAAGTAGGATTCGCGTACCATGAATTTGGCTATAGCTCAGCTATTAGTGTGGCATCGTTTATTGTCCTCTTCGCACTAGCTTCAATTTCAACGAGAATGTTGATGAGACGGATGCTACGGGGAGAGACGGGGAGGTAACGTGTTCATCAAACGATTGCGAGGTTCTCCTGTTTCACTCATAGTACAACTATCATGTCTAGTGTATAGTTTGGTTGTACTTGTCCCCGTACTATGGTCTCTTATATCCTCTTTTCGATCCAGCCTCGCGTTTTTCACAGATCCCTTCGGCATACCTTCGCCTTGGAAGTACCAAAACTTTGTCTACGCATGGAACCAAGCCAATGTTGCTATCTATTTCCGAAACAGTGTCTTTGTTACAACCGTAAGTGTAACAGCCATTATTCTTCTCTCAGCAATGGCCTCATTTGCGCTCAGTCGCTTAAGGTTTCGAGGGCGAATCGCTGTGTTGTTCCTGTTCATTAGCGGACTATTTGTTCCAGCAGCACTGCTGCTGCTTCCCTTATTCTTGATGCTTCAAGACCTGCACGTTCTAGGAAGTTACATCGGGCTTATCCCGGTTTACATTGCGTATTCTTTCCCATTTACAGTGTTCGTCCTTGTTCCATTCTTTAACGCTATCCCTCAAGATTTAGAAGAGGCAGCGTTCCTTGATGGAGCTTCGTACTATCAAGTGTTCTGGAAGGTTGCTTTACCTCTGGCAAAGCCGGGATTGATTGTAGCTACAATCTTCAATATTTTTGGAATATGGAATGAATTCGTTCTTGGTTACGTATTGATAAGCAAGACAAGCCTAAAGACACTTCCGCTGGGGTTGTCCGACATTTTGATGAAGCAATATTACACAGCAGATTACGGGAAGGTGTTTGCTGCTATAGCCATAGCGATGGCACCAATTATCATCTTATATATTACATTTCAACGCAAGATAGTAGGTGGATCACTGACAGGAGCTATTAAGGAATAGCGATGAGGTTATGACTTAGTTAGGGATAGCAAGATGCGAAGGATCCGGGTAAGAGAGGATGTTTGTAGCGGTTGTCTGAGCTGTGTGGCTGCGTGTTCTACAATGAAAATGGGCTATTCCAGTTCATCCAGTGCTTGTTTGCACATTGATTTGAGCCTTCTTGCAAAGAACAGAGTCAGGATCTGCCGCCAGTGCTCTGATGCACCCTGCGCGAAAGCCTGTCCCGAACATGCTATCATCCAATTATCCAAGGATAGCATATGGATAATCGATTACGATAAGTGCGATGGATGTCGTAAGTGCATAGCGGTGTGCCCATTTGACGCCATCTTCTGGGATTCGTTGCAAGAAAAGGTTATCAAGTGCGATCTTTGCGGAGACACTTCACCGGCTTGTGTCGATGCCTGTCCCACGGAAGCGTTATCCATAATTGACTTTCTTCCAAGAGATGGGAAAAAGGGAAGAGAAACATGAAAAGCATTTGTGGTTGGGTTGGAAGTATACTGTGCGTAGATCTTACCTCAGGTCATATCCAGGAAACTGAGACCAGCTTATATACGCACCAATTCATGGGGGGAAGGGGCATCGCGGCCAAGATCATGTGGGATCTCACCTCCCTAGATCCATCTGTGAAACCGCTCATTTTCATGACTGGTCCACTAGCTGGAACTGTCGCGCCATTCGGCGGCCGTACTATAGTGACTGGTTATGGTCCACAGGGATACCCGCACGAGTGGTATGCCCGCTCGACCTTCGGTGGCCACTGGGGGCCGGAGCTAAAATACGCAGGATACGACGGAGTAGTTATAGTGGGGAAATCTAGTTCTCCGGTCTACTTGTGGATTCGTGATAAGAATGTAGAGATACGTGACGCCTCAAGTCTGTGGGGTCTTGGCATTTGTGGGACCCAGGAGTCCCTGCAAAAACTCTTAGGCTTTCAAACGCGCATCTTAACTATTGGACAAGCAGGTGAAAACGAAGCCCCGATTGCTGTCATCCAAACAGAAACAGAATCAGCAGCTGGTCAAGGTGGCTTTGGGGCAGTTATGGGGGCTAAGAAGCTCAAGGCTATTGCCGTGCAGGGCACAGGTGCAGTTCAAGTAGCTGATCCACTGCTATTACAGCACCGCTCGAAGCTAATTCGTGATGAAATACGTCTTGCAGGCGTATTCGTAGGAGGTAAACTTAATTCCAGCAAAGTAGAAAAGTACGGAGAGCGTTGGTACGCGTGTACACAGCAGTGCGGTATTCGTTGTGTGGCTAGCCGACATTATTCAAATGTCCCGGGGCCAGTGACAGGACAGTCAAGAAGCGGTCACGCTCACTGTACAGCTCCTGGTTTTGCAGGAAGAGGTAAGGGAAGTTTCTATGATTGGGATCTTGGCTTCGAAGCCGGATTTGATCTTGCGTGTATGGCAAATGATTTTGGCATCAATCATTGGGAGCTACACTTTGGCATCATCCCATGGCTAAGACATTGTCAGCAAACGGGGACACAAACACATTTAGATGGACTAGAAATAAATGTAAGTGATGCAAGATTCTGGGCAGCGTTGCTTCGTAAGATCGCCTATCGGGAGGGAGTCGGAGATGTTTTGGCAAGAGGAGCATACCGAGCTGCAAAGGAACTCGGCTGGGAAAATGATTTTGTTGATCAACTATATGCAGGTTGGGGATATGCAGGACATTGGGATGGTCATGGAGATAGGATCAACAGGATTGTGTTCCCGTTTTGGTTGGTTCCTGGACTTCAATGGGCGGTAGACACCAGAGACCCAATAAGTAGTAGTCACCGGTACTCCCATATGACTATGCTGTGGTCTCCTATTCGATCAACGGTCAACGTGGGAACTGAGACGGGAGCTGGCGCCAAGAAGCGCAAGAATCTATCTTGGAGTCAACTCAGGGAAGCATCAGAGCGCATTTACGGCACCTCGCAAGCATTAGACCCATACTCTGAATACAATGGAAAGGCAACTGCCGCAATCTGGCATGCAAACCGTAGCGCCCTTAAGGATAGCCTGTTTGTATGTGATTGGATTTTCCCTTGTGCATTCAGTTTCAATCAGCCTGATCTTTGGGCACGTGCAGGTAGTATGGAAGGGATCGATTTTGAGCGGTTCCTGTTTGTCGCCACGACAGGTCTTGATGTTGGCAGGGAAGAGTTTCAGAGGACAGGTGAACGCATCTGCAATTTGGAGCGTGCCTTGCAAATTCGAGACTTTAGCCGCTGTCGCGCTGACGATGAGAAGATTATCCCATATTTGGAAAGACGTGAGTGGTGGCCTAACCCTCTTTTTGGTAATGAGCACATTGGGGCAGATCCAAGTAAATTCCGCGCTTTGTTGGACGAGTTCTATCGTCTAAGGGGTTGGTCCATTGAGACTGGTAGACCTAATCGCCATATACTTGAGCAATTAGGTTTACCGCGCGTCATTGAAGCACTGGAACAGAAGCAGCTGATTTAGGGTTACATGGAACGTTAGTTAGAGGTGAGAAAGATGCCAAACCTTGAAGCTAGACCGGAGGTGTATGTAAGGGGAGTGGTTTCTCCAGAGGGACCAGCCTTTGCTCGTGATGGTACGCTCTATTTTTGTGATTTCGGAGTATTCCCAGACAGCGGTGACCCATCGGAGGCTAAGGACAGAAATATCTATCGAAGTGATGAGAGGGGTGAGCCTAAGGTATTTGTGAACACTGGAGGAATGCCCACTGGCGCAGCATTTCATCTTGATGGAAGGTTACTTGTATGTGACTCTGGACGAGGAGAGCTTCTTACCATTTACCCTGATAGCAGAATCACCGTTCTAGCAAGTGAGTATCATGGCAAGCCTTTGCATGGCCCTAATGACCTTACCTTCGATTGGGATAGCACTGTGTACTTCACAGATCCGAAGGGAAGCAGTCTAGAAGAACGCACAGGAGATATATATCTTTACCATGCGACCAGAAAACTAGAACTATTTGACAGTGGTTACGCTTTTCCTAATGGTATCGCAATAGGCCCCAATAGGAAAACGCTTTATGTTGCCGAAACCCATACTCAACGGATATATCGATTTGCTCTGGGCTTAGACGGGCTGTTTACAGAGAAAGAAATATTCGCAGTACTTCCTCAAGACAAGCTTAATCCTGAACATGGACCTGATGGAATGGCCTTCGACAGGGAAGGCAATCTTTACATTGCACATTGGGGCAAGGGATGTGTGGACGTTGTTAGCTCCGATGGGAAATTGCTTGGGGAACTTGCTACGCCTGGAAGCAAGCCTACCAATGTAGCGTTCTGGGGCACGTTGCTATATGTAACTGAGATGGAAAAAGGACAAGTTATACGCTTCGATGTCGGAATACCTGGGTTAGAGCTTTTTGGAACGGCAACAGAATCCATCAAAACAGGAGACTGAAAAGTTGCGTAAATTAATCGATTTAACGGGTACGATTAGCAACGGAATGTGGCATTATCCCGATCCATTTCTGGTCCCCAAAATGCGTCACACAAAGAGAACGGCAGACTGGGGTATTAACAGTGAATTCTATGTTGATGAGATTCATGCAAGCACGCTGGTAGGAACCTACTTCGAGACTCCAGCACACTTCTTCAAAGGAGCATTTACAGTGGATCAATGGCCAGTAAACGAATTCATACGAGAAGCACTGTTAGTTAAGATCCCAAAATCTGCCTGCGGAGCCATAACATTGGATGAAGTAAGAGCGTACCTTACTAGACAGAAACTGGATATTACAAGGGGTGAATCAGTGCTTTTTGCTACAGGCTGGGATGGACTCTGGGATAAGCAAGAGAGGTTTGTAAAAGAATCACCATATTTTGATGATCATCTGATTGATTGGCTACTAGAAAGAGAGATCTCCTTGCTTGGTGGGGATATTCCAAGCTTTGACAACATAAGAGCCGCCCAAGGCTTTATGCCACACCTATTGCGAAAGGGAGTAGTAATAGTTGCCCCTTTAGTAAATCTAATGTGCATCCCGAGTCCGCGGATCAAGTTATATCTATTTCCCCTAAAACTTAAGGGAGCATGCGCATCTCCATGTAGAGTAATATGTGAGTTCGAATCAGAGCATTAAGAGGAATTTCGGATATAGACCAAAGGATGGTGAACAATGGATCTGATTATTCGCAATGGCCGTGTCATTGATCCAGCAACCGGTGTAGATGATGTTCTAGATATTGCCGTATCGGACGGTAGGGTTACCAATGTTGCAAAGCATGTGGACACATGTAATGGCATCCGAATACTGGATGCATCGGGCTGTCTTGTCACACCCGGCCTAATCGATTTTCACACACACGTCTTCTACGGCGGCGGGCCATGGAGTGTTGATGCAGACGAATTGGGTCCAAGGACCAGTGTTACCACAATGGTCGATGCCGGCAGTGCCGGGGCTGGGAACTTCCACGGTTTTTACCGCCATGTGATTCAAAGATCGCAGACCAGGATTAAAGCGTTTCTACATATTGCCTTCAACGGACTCGAGGGAGGTGGGATATACGCCCCCAGAGACTTGGTTATTGCAGGAGAGCTTGACGATATCCGTCGCGCAATGATTCGTCCAGCGGTTGAGGTCGGCCAGAAGTACCCCGACGCCATCTGCGGGATCAAAGTCCGAGCCAGCGTTGAAGCCACGGGAGAATCCGGCTCAATTGCTATCGATCTGGCCAAACAGGCCAGTGAACTCCTCAATCTGCCAGTGATGGTACATATTGGGGCACCCCCACCCACACGAAAGGAGATTCTTAAGAAGCTGCGCCCGGGGGATGTCTTGACTCACGCGTTCCGAGGGCACCCAAACGGCCCGTATAACCTTGATGGTTCAGTGATGGAAGAGATGCTCGAGGCACGAAGCCGCGGCGTCCTGTTTGATGTAGGCCATGGTCAGGGAAGCTTTGCCTTTGCCTCTGGACAGAAGCTGATCAGAGATGCCGACTTCCTGCCAGATATGATCAGCAGTGATGTTCATACCTACAGCGTTGGTACTAGCACTCATAATCTGCCCAGGACGATGTCGAAGTTTCTTGCCCTAGGGATGGATTTGATGGAGGTCATCCGAGCGACCACGGCAACCCCCGCGGAGTTCCTCGGCCTTGAAGAAGCACTCGGCAGTCTTAGGACAGGATACCTGGCGGATATCTCCGTTCTTAAGCTTAGGAAGCAAGACGTGACTTTCCACGATACCTTCGGCGAAACCATGGACGCACAGCAAGTCTTGGTGCCAGTTGCAACGATCCGGGACGGAGAAGTGGTCTGGTCAGAGCTTCCGGTAGGTGAGACATGAGCAAACCCTCTATCCAGCTCCGTTGTACCGGATGCGGGAGGCTGTATCCCCTTGACGCGCGACGTTGCTCATGCAACGGAGGCATCCTGCGAGCGAAATGGCCAAGCGACAGAAGCAAGGTATCGTCGCTTCCTGTAACGGATAAGCCAGGAATCTGGCGATACGAAAAGGCTCTTCCGCCTATATCATCGAAGCTATCGTTCTGGGAAGGGCAAACCGCGGTTGTGCAGAGTGCCCGTCTTGGAAACGAACTCAACATTTCCTTGTTATTCAAGGATGAGACCCGTAATCCTACGGGTTCGTTCAAGGACCGCGCGGCTGCAGTAATGTTAAGCGCCGCTAAGGATATGAGTGTTCGTAGCATTACGACAGCCTCAAGCGGCAATGCAGCTGGCGCGATCGCACTTTATTCAATGTTGGCAGGCATAAACGCATTTATCTTCATGTTTCAACCTAGCCAACAGAAACTGGTCCAAACGCTTAGCTATGGGGCAACGGTGCTTATTGTCGACACGCCAAATGAAGCCCGAGTCCTCGAGCTTGCTGAAGAAGCGGCCGACATTTTCGGCTGGTCTTTGCTAAACACAACCGCTGCGGTCAATCCCTTTGTTGCAGAAGGATACAAGACCATTTCCTACGAGCTATACGAGCAAGGACTCATTGCGGATTGGATCGCAATCCCCGTTGCTTCAGGGAGTATGCTTATCGGTATCTGGCAAGGATTCTGCGAGTTAAAGGAAGCAAGATTGCTGCAGAAACTCCCGCGCCTTCTCGGCGTCCAGCCGGCCAATGCAGCTCCGATTGCCTTGGCCTTTGCAGCACAAGAGAAAACTGTTAGGCCGATCAAACAAGCCAATACCATCGCAACAGCGCTGTCTCTGGAAGACCCTGGGGTCAGCGGTATTGAGACGCTGCGCGCCGTTCGTGAAAGCAATGGAGTAATGCTCACTATTGAGGATAACGAACTCATAGATGTCGCACGTAACCTACCCAGACAGGATGGAATATTTGGAGAAGCCTCCGGCGTCATCAGCGTAGCAGGGGTTATTCGAGCAAGGGAGACAAGTATAATCAGAGCCAATGAGCGCGTGATCTGCATTATCAGCGGAGGAGGGCTAAAGGACCCCTGCGTCTTCCTCCAGGAAGGATACGGTACAGCTGAACCCCTCTCTGTACCAGACAACATAGGTGGCGTTGCATCAATACTAAAAAGAGAAGGAATACCAACCCAATAATAAGGAGGTAACATGAAAGACTATGAAGCACGACTCAATGAACTGGGATTGTCCATCCCGGAAACCGTACCAGCTGCTGGTGCTTATGTCCCGGCCGTTCAGTCCGGCAATTTGGTTTTCTGCTCTGGACAAGGCCCCTACAAGGATGGATCGTTTGCATACGTCGGTCAGGTTGACAGTGACGTATCACTTGACAACGCTTATCAAGCTGCACGCATCGCTGCCCTCAACTGCCTCGCCGAGATTCGCACGGTGATTGGCTCTCTCAACCGAATTTTGCGTGTCGTACAAATCCGCGCATTTATAAACAGCGCACCGGATTTTCACGATCAGCCCAAAGTCGCTAACGGAGCTTCGGAACTGATGCTTGATCTCTTCGGTAACGCTGGGAAACACGCACGCTGTGCTTTAGGGACCTCCAATCTGCCCAGTAATATCCCAGTTGAGGTGGAAATGGTTGTAGAAGTAGAGTAGAGCAAGTAAGTAACTATGTAGGAGGAAACTTAGATGAGTAAGACTATCACAACAAGAGAGCTACGCAAGAAGATCGAAACTATGCCAAGGGTTGCCCTGGGAACCCTTCCCACCCCTCTTCACGAAGTGCCACGATTTGCCAGAGAGCTGGGCGGCCCACGGATATTCATCAAGCGCGATGACCTTACAGGCCTGGCATTTGGCGGCAACAAAACCCGCATGTTCGAGTTTCTTCTCGCCCAGGCTAAGGCAGAACGAGCAGATACAATCGTTGGTGGCGCAGGCGTTCAATCCAATTATTCCCGACAACTCGCGGCCGCTTGCAGCGCTCTTGGCCTCAAGGCACACCTTGTTCTTCGAAGAATTCGCGGGACAAAGGATGATGATATCCAAGGGAATCTTCTCCTGGATCTACTGGCCGGCGCTTCTGTGCACATCATTAACGCAACCGCAGAGGAACAGAATAAAGCGATGTACAATCTGGCGGAACAACTAGAGAAAGAGGGTAAACACACGTTCGTAGTACGCCTGGCACAAGATAACGATCTCTCGCCTGATGTTATTGCCTACGTAAATTGCTTCTGCGAAATCACTGAACAGTGCGAAGAGCTTGGGATCCAGCCCAGTCACCTGTATTGCTCTTCTTACGATAGTACCCAAGCAGGGCTGGAGCTGGGCAGAGCAGCGCTAGGTAGCAAAATGCGTATCATGGGGATTGCCCCTGCAGACTGGTGTCACGGTGTCGCCGATTCGGTCGCTCGCTATGCGAATCAGGCTGCCAGCAAGCTTGGCCTTCTCTGTCGCGTAGACGAGAAAGACATCATGAACACGGAGGACTATGTGGGAGAAGCCTATGGAGTGGTAACCCCTGAAGGAAACGAAATGATCAAGCTGATGGCAAGGACGGAGGGAATCTTCCTCGACCCCGTGTACACCGGCAAGGCAATGGCAGGCGTGAGGGATCACATCCGTAAGGGCTTGCTCGGTAAAGATGACCTCGTAGTGTTCCTGCACACGGGTGGAACACCCGCACTGTTTGCCTACTCAAACGAGATGGGGTTGGAAGAACTAAAGAGTCACCTTTCCTATGACTAGTCTGAGACCAACTTTCTTGTAGGCAAGTGACGTAAGATAACCGTCTCAACGCCCAGGAGGCGCAAAGAGAACGGAGGTACAGATGCATGCTAGTCACTACTATAACAGGGTATCAGAGGTTCTCCAATACCTTATTGAAACACAGATGGATGCCACTGAAGACGGTGCAAAACGCATTAGCCAATCACTTACCGATGGCGGGATCTTCCATGTATTTGGCTCAGGACATTCACATCTCATCGCGCGAGACATCGTAGGTCGTGCCGGTGGATTGGTTCCCCTCAACACGATTACCGACCCAACGGAAGGAGTTGCCGAACGCTGTGAAGGCTACGCCAAACAGTTGCTCGATGCTTACGCCAAGCGCGTTGATCTGCGTCCCACAGAAGGAATCCTCATTATCTCAAACTCAGGGATAAATGCTGCCCCGGTGGAAATGGCCATGGAAGCTCACGATCGAGGATTATTCACAATCGGGCTGACATCAATAAAGCACTCCCAGGCGATGCCTCCGCGACACAGCTCGGGCAAGAAGCTGTATGAATTAGTGGATGTCGTGCTTGATAATGGGGTTCCATATGGAGATGCTTCGGTGAAGCTGCTGGGTGTTGAGCAAAAGGTCGGTCCGCTATCAACAATTGCTGGGTCGTTTATCTTGCACATGATGATGATACGAGTGGCTGAGTTGATGACAGAAATGGGGCACACCCCGCCTATCCTGCTGAGTTTAAACACCAAAGGGGGAACCGAGGCAAACGATAAGTTACTAGCACGCTATCAGGGACGATTGAACTGGTAACAAACATACCAGGAGGTATGCGTGAGTCTGATCGGAGTTGATGGGGGCGCGAGTTCAACGCGGTGTTTGATCTCCAATCATCAGGGAAAGATCCTAGCGTTCGCTGTAGGTGAGCCTTCAAGCCACCCATATACAGAAGAGAGCCGCAAGCGATTACAACAAGGGTTGAGAAGCGCGATCATTGCCGCCGTGGAGCAACTTCCAGAGGAGGAGGCTACACAGTGCGATGCGATTTGCCTCGGGTTCGCGGGAATCCTCTTAGGTTCGACAGGAGAAAGGCAACATCACCTAATACGTTCATTCTTGGATCCCCTCGTTTCGTACCGAGACATCAGCATCCGCAATGACATGGAAATTGCACTTAAGGGTGCATCAGTATCCGGACAGGGCGTCGTGGTCTATGCGGGAACAGGGTCTCACGCCTACGGCACTGACGACCAAGGACGCTGGGCAAATGCAGGGGGATGGGGATACCTGTTCGGAGACGACGGAGCTGGCTTCCACATCGGTCGCAGCGTCCTACGCGCTGTGTTCCGAGCCTACGATGACCCACAGTTTAGTACCACTCTTACAGAGCGACTCCTTGAAAGATTCAACACCCAGGATCTCCAGGAGATTCACGCCCACTTGTTCAGGGCAGACAAATCAGTTGTGCCTCTGGTTGCGTCTTTGTCCAGACTCGCAAGTGAAGCAGCTACAGAAGGAGACATTGTTGCGATCAAGATCCTCGAACAAGCGGGAAGGGATCTAGCCATGATGTCTATTAGGGTTATTCGAAAGCTTGGTGCGGAGAACAAACCTGTGGAAGTGTACCCTGCAGGGGGTGTGTTCTCTGCCAATCGACGATTGAAGGAACAATTTGAGGAGATACTCACTCGACAGGTGCCGTACGCTCACATTTTGGGCGCTCGTTTTCCCCCGGTCTTTGGAGCACTACTCTTCTCCATGGAACAGGCAGGGGTAGTGATAAGACCGGAGATACTGACTCGCTTTGCATCCGCCCATCGAGACAGGAGCATCGGATGAAGTTGGTGTGGCCAAGGAAGACATTACCCCTTTGCAACGGGTACCTCTCAAAGGATTAGTAATCTTGATAGATTGTAGGTAAACACAATGACATGCAATCTTTGGATTCGCAACGGACAGCTGATCACCCCTAAAGGGGTACTTCATGGAGATTGCCTCATTAGCAAGGGTAGAATTGTAGAAATAGGATCGGTAGGGACCTCTGTCTCTAATTCAGGCTACCGTCCCCTCGTACTGGATGCCGAAGAGAACTACGTAGCCCCTGGTTTCATTGATTTGCACGTGCATGGAGGTGGGGGAGGTGATTTCCTGGATGCCGACCCGGAAGCCATCCAAAGGATCCTGGCTTTCCATGCAGCGCATGGAACAACTGGGCTTCTAGCGACTCTCGCAACTAGTTCAGTGCCGGAAATGAGACAGGCGATGGATGTTATTGATTCTCTCCAACTTCCGGGAATCCTAGGTGTCTATTTGGAGGGCCCTTTCTTATCTCGTGCTAAGAAAGGGGCTCAGAATGAGGACCATCTCCTCCCTCCTTCGGTTAGTAGCTTCCATAGGCTTGTCAACGACTTCCAGCACATGATTAAGATTGTGGCATTCGCTCCCGAACTTCGCGAGTCAGACAAACTCCTGGGAGAGATCTTGGCAATGCGGGCAATTCCTAGCATTGCGCATACGGCTGCTTCCTATGATCAGGTTATGAAAGCAATTGCATTGGGCGCTAGCGAGTTTACACACCTATTCAATGCCATGAGCGGTCTTCACCACCGAGATCCCGGTGCTGTTGGAGCCGCCCTTACCGCTCACCACACAACTCTGGAAATCATCGCTGATGGCATTCACGTACATCCATGGGTGGTTCAATTTCTCGTAGAGTGGCTTATCCAGAAAGGACAGCTCGATCGGTTATGCCTGATGACGGATGCTATCCGCGCAGCCGGGATGGAAAATGGGACTTACACCTTGGGTGGCCTGCTCGTAACATTGAACGGACGAGAGGCGCGTCTTGAAGACGGCACTTTGGCCGGGTCAGTACTCACGATGGATAAAGCGGTGAAAAACGTGATGGAGTTCGCTGGCCTGTCTGTACCAGAGGCGATTCAGCTTGCTACTGCCAATCCAGCCCGGACCCTTAGATTGGGTGCAAGGAAAGGGAGTATCCAGATCGGGGCTGATGCAGATTTTGTAGTCCTGGATGAAGAAATAAACGTGAAGGCTACCATACGAGCTGGCCAACCTGTGTTCCGCCGTGAAGGAGGATAAATGTTCTCGTTTGTCCTAACAAACAACTACCAGGAGATGAGCCGAGTTGCTGCTCGGTTTATCGTCAAACAAGTTTTACAGGAAGAGAAAAGCGTCTTGGGATTGCCTACCGGAGAGACTCCCAAAGGGGTGTACACCGCCCTTGTTCGTCTTTGCCGGGAAGGAGTTGTAAATTTCTCAAAAGTGACAACCTTCAATTTAGACGAATATCTGGGTATTGATCCTGATCACCGATCAAGCTTTTACTCTTATATGCGAGAGCACTTTTGGGATCACGTTAATCTGAAACGAGACAGAATTCACATTCCATCTAGCCTTCCTAAAGATGAAAAGGTGGAATGCACTCGGTATGAACAGTTGATAAGCCAAGAAGGGGGGCTTGACCTCATTGTTATAGGGGTTGGGATAAACGGGCATATCGGATTTAATGAGCCAGGAACGCCTTGGGGAACACTCACCCACGTGTGTCAACTCTCGACGGAGACACGCAAGCGAGAGGGTGCACGCTTCCAGGAAAACGATCGTTCTCCTGAACGAGCTATTACAATGGGAATAAAGACGATTATGCACGCACGCAAGGTCCTTCTTTTTGCAAGTGGCCGCGAAAAGGCTGACATACTTTCAGAGGCCCTCCTCAATGCACCGACTCCTAACATTCCGGCTTCGGTCCTTCAGCTCCATCCTTGTCTCACTGTGATCGCCGATCGTGCCGCGGCAGAAAAGTCAGTCAAGAAGCCCGCTCTAAAGAGCTTTCACACCCAAGAATCTATCCAAGAGTTTGAGCTGATTTGAGAAGCCCACACATTTAGTGAGACTTAAGAATCATGAGGCATAGAGTAAAAAGCATGGAAAAAAGGATTCAGTCTTTGCGACCAGTTGAAATTCAGCCGCTCGAGGACAAAAAGCACGTCAATCTCTTATCACTGTTGCCTGGGAGATCTAATATGGTCCAGGTTTCGCTAAATGGACATTTCGATACGGTACCTCCCTCACTTAACGTACAGCCCCCCAACATCCTCAACCGGAAGTTATACAGTGGTGTCGTTGACATGAAGGGAGCAGTGGCAGCAATGTCTCTTGCCCTCATTGCCATTTGTCATGCTGCGCTTCCTTTGAATCCACAGGGTGATGCTTGCCGCTGTCGCTTGAGAAGAGATCGTTCGCTCGACAGATCCTTGGTGTTCATGACAAACATTGGCGAGATGTCAGTGTGGTGCGTTAATATGAACATCTAAGGAGAGAATATGAAGAAACTGCGCTTGATGATCCCAGGACCTATCGAACTTGATCCCGAGGTGTTGGCCGTTATGTCAGAGCCGATGGTAGCCCATTATGGCGAGGAATGGACAGCATTCTATAAGGAAACGCTTGGTCTCTTGCAGAAAGTCTTTCAAACAGAAGGAGATGTTTTCTTGTTCCCAGGATCGGGAAGTGCTGGGTTAGATGCTGCGCTTGGCTCAACGGGCTTTCCTAATCGCAAGATACTAATCCCTCAGAATGGTTTCTTTGGCGAGCGGCTTGCCGAGATCGCTCGCACTCATACGCCAAACGTTCAGACCTTGAGGTTTCCAATCGGTCAGCCAATCGAACTGGAGCAAGTTGAGGAAGCCCTTGTAACTAAAGAATTTGAAGCCTTAGCAGTCACCCACTGCGAAACCTCAACAGGAATGCTGAATCCAATTCAAAAGATCGCTGAGATCTGTAGACGTCGCAACGTTCTATTCATAGTGGATGCCATCTCTTCTTTGGCCATCGAGCCCCTTGAAATGGACACCTGGGGGATTGACCTCTGTGTTTGTGCCTCGCAAAAAGGATTGGAATCGCCGCCAGGACTCGGGGTGCTAGCGGTAAGTAAGAGAGGATGGAAGGAGATCAAGCGAACGGAAACGCCTGGCTGGTATCTAAACCTCAAGGTTTGGAAAGAATACCAGGAAAAGTGGGGAAACTGGCATCCACATCCTGTTACCCAGGCAGTAAACAATGTACGTGCACTTCAGATAGGACTAAAAAGGATCTTGAACGAAGGGCTTGAAAGTCGATTTCAGCGCCACCTCGAGACGACGGAACAGCTTCGACAAGGGTTACAGAAACTTGGTCTTGAGCTCTATGTCCCCGATGAGTTTGCTTCTCATGGGGTGACTGCGGTGATTGGGCCGGAGGGCAAGGTAGAGGAGCTACTTGCCTACATGCGACAACAACACAAACTCCTACTTGCTGGAAGTCTTGGAGAGCTTAAAGGCAAGGTATTCCGGATTGGGCACATGGGGCCAGGAGCAACTACGGAAGCGGTGGAGACGGTGCTTTACGCATTGGATAAAGCGCTTTCCAGTAAGCGACAAGAAATAGAGTAAAGGAGTAACAATGGGGAATAAATGTGACCTTGTAACCTTCGGGGAGACGATGATCCGGTTATCGCCGCCGGATTTCCGGAGATTAGAGCAGACCAGTTTTCTAGAAGTCAATGTCGCGGGATCAGAGCTCAACACAGCGGTCGCTGAGCACGGCTATGCAATCGACAACGGAGAGCACGAAGAGGGCATAAAGTGTTTCGCTGCTCCACTTAGAGAATATGGCGGAGATGTTGTGGGAGCGATCAGCTTGACAGGATTAGAGCGCGAGTTTGACGAGCCAGAAGAAGCCAAGAGGATGATCTCTGTAATTACGAAAACCGCAACTGAAATATCACAGGCACTGGGGTACATGGGAAGACGAAGGAGACCGGATACAAACCTAACCAGTGAGCTACTTATGTTTGTTTGGTGCGCGTGGGCAAGAGAAGAGGTGCAAGGTGAGTGTGACAGTTCTTGACACATCCGACGAACAACGTCCTGAATGGCTCATTCCTAGCGGAGTCTTCGTAGTAACACTCCGATCCGGCAATAGAATCAACGCATACGCAGCAGGTTGGGTAGTCCGTGTATCAGAAGAACCGGTAATGATACAAGTGGCTGTTTGGGACCAGAATTACTCGCACGAACTTGCTCAAGATTGCGATCATTTTGTCGTTCAGATACTGGAGGAAGGGCAACAAAAGATAGCCCGTCATTTTGGGAAAAACTCCGGTAGGAACATGGATAAGTTCTCCGGTTTCCAGACTCACACAGGTCTCGCCGACCTTCCTATTCTGGAAGATTGTTTGGCCTACCTGGAGTGCGAGGTAATCTTCCGGAAACAGTTTGGAGATCATATGATCTTGGTTGGGAAAGCGGGCAATTCCGGAATCAATCGATTTGGAACTCCTTTGATCTATAACCATCAGGACTACCAAGACTAGGTGGTGGAGATGAGGCTGCGTCAAGTTTCGCGCGAAACCCATCTTCTTCAGGATGAGACTCTTGGTAAATCGTTTAAATATGTAAAAAGTTTTGTGGGAAATGCTCGGGGTGGCATGCGTTGTCTTAGCTCAAGCCATGGCTGTCGTAGACAGCCATAGGGGGAGGCAAAGTATATGGAGTTGGTCTTGCTGGGTACTCAGGGGGGGGTTTGCTTGTGCCAAATCGTAATTTGATAGCTGCAGTAGTTATTGTGGGAGGAGAACCATTACTCTTTGACCGTGGGGGATGGACACGATTTCGGCCGGAGGCGTAATTCAGTGGGCGATGGAGACTTATGAGAGAGGATTAGTACCAGAGGAATACACCGGCAAGCTCGATCTCCACTTTGGCAGCGAGCAAGCTGCCACAGAGCTTCCCTGGATGATCGCCTATCGAGAAGGTATTGGAGATCTGCTGGCCTACGGCGCAACACCAGAACGGTGCGCGCGTCTCTTCACTGCTCTGACAGGGATCCCAATGGAAGCAGACCAGATCATGCAGGCTGGCCGAAGGATTCTGACCCTGGAACGCCTGATCAGCCTCAAGCTGGGCTGGAGAGAAGATCCCTCTTCATATGCACCCTGGCAATTGATGAACGAACGGCAGGAATCACTCGACATGGACGATCCTATTTTGGACGTGGAGAAGATGAGATCCATGGTGAAGGAGTACTACGCACTACACGGTTGGGATAAGGAGACCGGAGTGCCTACAAAAGCTATCATAGAGGAACTCGAGCTATCGGATTTCGTATAGAGAGCAGAGAGGAGATATTCCATGGATGAGTACCAACTAATGATCCCTGGCCCGATTCAATTGGCTCCAGAGGTGCTTTCTGAAATGGGACGACAGATCGTGCCACACTACGGTAGGGAATGGACCTCTTTTTACAACGGAACCCTAGAGCTTTTAAAGCAGATCTTCCAGACAACGGGAGATGTCTACATCATTCCTGGAAGTGGGAGTGCTGGTTTAGATGCAGCGATTGGCAGCGTGTTGGGAGAAACGGACAAATTACTCGTTCTTCCCAATGGCTTTTTCGGCGAACGGATGGCAAGCATTGGTAAAAGTTACAAAACAAATACCACAGTTCTTCAAACTCCGGTTACCCAGCCTTTTATGCCCAGCCAACTAGCAGATACCTTAGACAAAGATCGTGAGATAACCGCTGTGCAGCATGTCATAGCGAGTCTTCCAGCGGACTCCTAAATCCTATCCAAGACCTCGCCGCTGTTTGCCAAGAGAGAAGTTTTGTTAATTGTCGACGCTGTCTCCTCATTAGGAGGCATCAACCTGAAAATGGATGAATGGGGAATCGGAATCTGTGTGAGTGCTTCTCAGAAGTGCCTCGAAGGTCCACCTGGGCTGGGGCTGGTTGCCGTGAGCAAGCATGCCTGGAAGACCATTGAACCAAAAGAAACACGGGGTTGGTACCTCAACCTACACGTGTGGAAGCAGTTCAGCGAGGATTGGGCGGATTGGCACCCATATCCTGTGACCATGGCGGTCCCTGCGGTACGAGCCCTTCGTCGTGGTATAGGACTGGTTCTTAATGAAGGGCTTGAAACACGCTTCAACCGTCATAAAGAGATGTCCAAGTTGCTCCGCTCAAAGCTGTCAGAGTTAGGGTTCTTACCTGTTTTTCCGTCTGACATTGCCTCTCCTACAGTCATCGCCTTCAACAGAAGGTCTGATCTGTCAGCAGAAGAAGTTGTTGTATACCTAAGAGGAAGAACATAAAATCAAGATAGCTCATGGAATGGGGGTATTCAAGGAAAAGGCGTTCCGTATTGGCAATATGGGACCGCAGGCGACACAAGATCATATCATTCGCCTTTCACATGCCATAGAAGAGCTTGTTGACAAAAGGGTTGGAATTCCTAAAGGGGATAACTCATGAGTTGCTGTCTCCCTTTACTGCATTTCCCAAACGCAGAACCTGAGAGTTGGATTGCGATAGTGAGGCCCAAGATGAGGGAATGGCTCTTTGTGAACCCAAGGAGACATTGAAGAATGTGGAATACAAAATGAAGGGAGGATACTATTGACGGAGCAGACTACTCCACTTATCCACATGGAGAGAATTAGCAAGCATTTTGGAGGAATTCAGGCCCTCAGTGAAGTGGATTTCCGCCTGAATGCTAGTGAAATTGTGGGTTTAGTTGGGGACAACGGAGCGGGAAAATCCACATTGATCAAGGTCCTATCTGGTGTTTATTCACCTGACGAGGGGTTAATCTATATCAACGGAAAGAAGGTCCGCTTCGAAGGGCCACGGCATGCCAAGGAGTTGGGCATCGAAACAGTCCATCAGGACCGCGGTTTGGTTCCTGCGTTTCGAGTCGCGAGCAACCTTTTCTTAGGACGGGAGAAGACCCGATTTGGTCTCCTGCGTCTGCGCTACATGGATCAGCTGGCTCAGGAATCAGTGGAAAGCTTGGGAATAGAGATGCAATCGTTTCGAGCTCCGGTGATGAATATGTCAGGGGGACAACAGCAAGCCGTAGCCGTCGCTCGAGCGCTCTCAACCAGCCCAAAAGTTGTAATCTTGGATGAACCAACCGCGGCTCTCGCTGTCAAGGAAGTCGGCAAGGTACTGGATGTGATGCGCCGTCTACGGGAACACGGGGTTGCTGTTGTATTCATCAGTCATGTCCTTCCCGAGATTCTGGCGGTAACGGATCGAATCGTCGTATTGCACAGAGGACAAAAGGTTGGGGACCTTATAACCCATGACTCTGACCAACACCTGGTCGTAAAGTTGATGATTGGAACGGAGGTGGTCGGCTGTGCTGGCTAGCAGAGCAGCTTGGCAGTTAGACGCAAGTAATACTGAGGCATTCCTGCGTGGTTTGGCAATCATGGGAACCGGTGGGGGCGGATCAGCAGCATTTGGCCGCGCAATCATCAGAAACGATATAGCGCTTGGGCGCAATTATAGCCTGGTCCACTTAGAGCAGGTTCCCGATGATGCACTTGTCATCAGCGGTGGAATCATGGGGTCAGTAAAGGTTCTCGATCGCTTCTCGCCTGAAGAGATCGTTGCTCAATGGGAAGAGCGGTTCGAACCGATCGTGGCACTACAAGCAATGGAGGATCACCTAGGCCGAAGGGTCGACTACCTGGTTCCCTTCGAACTGGGAGGACTGAACACCCCCGTAATCCTGTCCCTCGGTGTCCGCCTTGGGATCCCAGTGATCGATGGCGACGGGGTTGGTCGAGCTGCCCCGGAGACTCAGATGACCAGTTTCCTAGGACATGGTGTATCGCTCGTTCCAATGCCCCTGGCCGATTGGAAGAGCAATGTGATCATCGTCAAGGAAACAAGTTCCATATTTGTACCTGATGAGCTTGGACGATTGATTATCACCCAAGCCGGTGGACTTGGCGCCAACACCCACTACCCCATGGCAGGCCGAGTGGCTCGCGAGGTAGTCATCCCTGAGACAATTTCCTTTGCCTTCGATCTGGGACAACAGGTTGCCTCTCTTTCTGATCCCGAAGCTGTCTGCAAAATCGTTGCCGATCGCGTTGGAGGGCAGATTGCGTTTCACGGTACGGTTGACTCGATACGCGAAGAAGAGGCGATGGGTTTTCTTGTTCAGACAGTCTCTTTCATGGGGAGGGATACGTTCTCTGGGGACTCCCTGGAGATTGTGATGAAGAACGAGTTCATGATGGCAGCCAAAAACGGACGGGTAGGCTGTGTGTTCCCTGACCTGATCCTCATGATCGATGAGGACGGCAAAGGGATCATGAGTTCCGAGCTTGAGACCGGCCAGTTGGTGTGGACGATCCTGGCCCCCTGCCACCCACGGTTGCGTGCAGCTGTAAATACCAGCGAAGGAAAGAACGCGTTGGGACCTGCACGCTTTGGTCGCCCTAACGTCTTGTATCAACCGGTAGAAGTCCTGAGCCGTGACTGGGGGCTCACATGGTAGAAAAGCTAAGACTGGTGGGAATTTGTACCAGTCCGAGGAAGAAGGCTAACACACAGATTCTCCTGGAAGCGTCGCTCGAAGCGGCTGAGGGCATGGCTAGCTCTCTAGGTTACTTCACCGAGGTAGAGTTGGTCCAACTGGCTGGGCGTAAGGTTTCGCCCTGTCTGGGGTGCGATCAGTGCGCCCAACGGAGATCACCATGCATTATTAAGGACGACTGGCACGCCCTAGCCCGCCCGTTGTTTGACCCAGTGCCCGACGGGATCATCTTTGGTTCACCTGTGTACTTCTTCAACCAGAATTCCCTGGGACGCGCCTATATGGAGCGCTGCACGTCGCTTCTCAAGGGATTGTGGGATCCGGAATTCCCGATGGCGGCGCCCGATTGGTCGACAACGGCTGCCGGCGCCGTGGCTGTAGGGTTCGACCGCAACGGTGGGGTGGAGTTCACCTTGACCTCCATCCTACAGTGGTTCTTGGTCATGGGTTTTGTAACAGTGGGGGGGTTCTACATCGGTGGAGCCGGGTGGACAGGTATGCGCAACGGACGAGATGAGATCCTGCACGACACCCACGGCATGGAAGCGGCGCGTTTAGTCGGGCGGCGTGTCGCAAAAACGGGGGTACTACTGAAGATCGGGAGAACAACGCTGGGGGATAAAGCAAAGATCGACACATCGTGGGCGAGCATGCAAGTGCCGCTCGTCAAAGGGGGTGATCACTAAGAACAGCGCAAAACGAGTTTGTGAGGCACAAGATAGTTCTCAAAGGAGGAAACATGCGTAAGACTCTGTTTGTAGTGTTTGTTGGGGCTCTTGTTATGGGCCTCTCGATTGGGGCGCTTGCTGAGGATAACTTCAAGATAGGGATTAACAACTTCGGCCAGGCGAACTTCTTCGCCAGGATTGGGCGCACGGCACTGATCAATGTGGTTGAGGCACTTGGTGGTACTGCCATCTCGACTGTTACCGACAACGTCCCTGACCGAATTGCGGCGATTGAGAACTTTATCGTTCAGGGTGTAGATGCGATAATCATTCAGGAGGGCGACATCAAGATGGCTGCTCCTGCACTTGAGGAAGCCAAACGACGTGGAATCATCATCGCGTCGATGGACTCCGGGACCGCCCCGTTTGTTGATCTTGTTGTCGAGTCGAACAACTGGGTTATGGGAGCGATGGCTGCAACGGAACTGATGAACCGAACGGGCGGTCAGGCAAATATCATCCTGATCACCAACCCGCTCGGTCAGATGATTCGTATGCGGGCCGGTGAGCTGGAACTCATCCTCACCGAATACTCCGAATCCCAGATCGTAAGTGAGTTGGTCTATGCCTGGCCGGATTTCTTCCCCGACATCCAGGGAAAGATGGAGTCGGTGCTTGTAGCTAATCCGGCCCCAGGGTCGATCAACGCTGTATTCGCGACCTTCGATGGCGTTGCGGTTGCAGCGGCTGCCGCGATTCGCGAGGCAGGACGGCAGGACGAGTTCGTGATCGTTGGCATCGATGGAGATCCACAAGGATATGAGGAGATGGCAAAGGCCGACAGCCCGATGGTAGCGACAGTGGCTCAGCAGCCGTGGCTAATGGGGGAAACCCTCGTTAAGCAGGTCTTCAAGCTACTTCGTGGCGAGGAACTCCCGTCGGGACATACCTACATTCCCTCTAAACTGGTAACAAAAGAGGCGCTTCCTCCGCAGAGCGAGTGGCCGTATCCGGAGAATTTCGTCGACTACGGCAAGGATGCGACGTTGGACTGAACCTGGAGAAACGGGAGTCGAGGCGAGGGGGCCTTGTAAATGGCCCCCTCGATTTAAGATTGGAGGAATAGATGGCTGAAGGGGCTGCTGCGGATAATGTCAAACGGTTTGTCCGCCGCTACGGAACGGTTATTGGTGGGTTGCTGATCTTCATCACCTTTTCGTTGACCTCACCCTATTTTTTCACCATGGTGAACTTTCTCCTCATCTTAAAGCAAATGAGCATGTTGACCATTGTCTCCCTGGGTTTCGCGTTTGTTATGGCAGCGGGAGGGTTCGACATGTCGATTGGATTTGCCATGGGTTTGGTCAACGTCTTTTTCGCAACGGTGCTGAACTCGACCTCGAGCCTGCTGTTGGCTGTTGGAACGGCACTAGGGATTGGAATGAGTGTGGGAACGATTAATGGATTGCTGGTCGCATATCTGCATCTGCCTGACTTTATTGCCACGTTCGCTGTGGGGTCGGTAACCTTTGGCGCAAAGATGCTGTACAGCGGAGGACACCCGGTTTTTTTGCGAAATCCCCCGGCAGCCTTTCGCACCATTGGACAGGGTTATGTAGGTTCGATTCCCGTACCCGTCATCATCATGATCGCTATCTTCATCATCGCCCTGTTGGTGCTCCATCGGACCAAATTAGGGCAGCACATCTACTCCATCGGAGGGAATCCAATGGCGGCCCTCTATGCTGGGATCAATGTACGTCGCAAGCGATTCTATACTTTCCTGATCTCAGGTCTGTCCGTAGCAATTACCTCGATCGTGTTGACCTCGCGTCTGGGATCAGGCCAGCCAGGAGCAGGGGAGAACTTCCTTTTAGATACGATTTCCGTGTGCTTCCTTAGCACGACAATGTTCGGTGAGGGTGAGACAACCGGAGCCGGAGTGTTCGTGGGAGCCTTCATCATCACGATGCTTAACAATGGTTTAACCATGCTCAACGTGCCGTATCACGTTCAGTTCATTACTAAAGGGGTAGTGGTGATTCTCGCTGTCTCGCTGTCGGTCCTCCTCGGACGAAAGGTGCGCATACGTCTTCTGTAGGTAATGGTTATGAGCAAGAGAACTACTGCTGATTGGATCCGAGTGAGTAAGGGCCAACTAGCCGGAATGGAATCGACCGGAGTCCACGCCAACTCTGTAACCAACTTTGGCACGCGACTTGGAGTCAAAGATCCTGAAGCTATTATCGCTGCGCATGGACTATGCAATAACTACGGGTTGGATATGGACACTACGTCAGGTGTGATCGCGTCGTGGGCAATGGAGGCCTTCCAAAGACAGGTAGTAGTGTACTACGAACGACTGCGCACCGTCTTGGATAGTTTAGGTGTTTGCTATTTTATCAGTGATTGGATGGATCCGGGGTTGCCTACACTAGAAGGCTACTCGGAGGCTTTGTCTGCTATGTGTGGATATGACACGAGCGCTGAGGAACTTTTGCTAATAGGGGAACGTATTCATACGCTGGGACGCTTGTTGAACGTCGCTTACGCGGGATTCTCCCATGCCGATGATTATCCACCATCTCGTCTGATGAGTAGTCCTATTGAAACAGGCGATGTGTTATCTAAGTGCGAATGGGATCGCTTATTGGATCACTACTATGATCTGCATGAGTGGAATCCTGTAACAGGATGGCCAACCCATCAGCGCTTGGTCGAGCCAGGTCTGGATGGATACAAGTGGGCCTTGAATCATAAGCTAGAAGGCCTCGGATAAATCCTAGGAAAGTAAGGAGGTCTGTATCGTGACGGGGCGCCTTATCATAGAGGAAGAGCAGTGTACAGGTTGCGTGGGCTGCATGCTCGCCTGCTCCTTGGCAAAGGAGGGTGCGTTCTCGTTATCCTTATCCCGGATTAATGTTCTCAGGAATGAAGAAGTGGCCGACTTTCGTCCTCGTGTCTGTGTGCAGTGTCTGGAAGCTCCGTGTATCGTGGTATGCCCAGTCAATGCCTTATCTCGTGACACACATACTGGAGCAATCCACTTGGATCAAGGAACCTGCATTGGCTGTCAACAATGCGTTGATGCATGCCCGTATAATGGAGTTCGCTTTGATGACTCCCGCGGCATGCCGTTGATCTGTGATCTCTGTGGTGGATCTCCATCCTGCGTGGAGGCATGTCGATTCCCTCAGGCGATTCGCTATGAGAAAGAGGTGGATAAACGATGAACACAAGCTATCCTGGTAAGTGGTTGGTTATCAACCTCACATCGGGAGAGATCACCAAGGAAAGGATCGCTCCTGAAGTTATCAAGACGTTCCTCGGTGGTCGTGGCATTGGGGCAAAGCAACTGTGGGATAGGGTACCAGTTGATACTGATCCACTCTCTGCGGAGAATGTGTTGATCTTCGCTCCAGGAACGCTCACCGGTACCAGCGCTCCATGCTCAGGCCGTACAACACTCCTCGCGAAAGGACCCTCTACTGGCTATTACCTTAAGACTAATGTAGGGGGACACCTGGGAATTGCACTTAAGATGGCGGGCACGGATGGGCTAGTGTTCACTGGACAGGCAGCTCAACCAGTCTACTTTGTTGTCACTCCCGACTCATGTCGCTTGGAGCCCGCTCGAAAGCTATGGGGGCAAGGTGTACGCACAACGACGCAAGCACTAAAGGAGCAATACGGCCAAGAGGCACAAATTGCGTGCATTGGCCCGGCCGGAGAACGTCAGGTGCTATTCGCATCAGTGATGACCAGCATGTATAATGCTGCAGCACGAGGCGGAATCGGCGCGGTCATGGGATCGAAGAATCTCAAAGCAGTCGTAGTCGATCCTGCAGGTGGGCGGGTGAACGTTACTGATCCAACAGGCTTCGTCCAGGCAGCTCAACGCGCACGTGATGCTTTATACAACGACTCGATAGCTCATGATCTGCACAAGTTCGGAACAGCACGGGACGTGGACCTCCTTAACGAACTACACTTGTTGCCCACGTTCAACTTTCGAAGAAGTAAGCTACCGGGCGAAGTTTACTCCCTCTCGGGTCGCTCTTGGTCTGAGCTTGGTTACTTACGTCGGATCGTTGGATGTGGAGCGTGCATCTACTCCTGTCACCGCTTTACGGGTATCGAACGAGGACCATTTGGGGGTACTTACTCCGGTGGGCCTGAATACGAAACCGTTGCTGCATTTGGAAGCGGTTGTGGTGTCCTTGATCCCGAACCGGTGTTTGCGGCCAATGCCCTGTGTAATGACCTTGGACTCGACACAATTTCGACCGGAAACGTAATCCAGTGGGCAATGGAATGCACACAGCGGGGTATCTTAACCCCAGCAGACTGTGACGGAATTGAGCTGAGCTTCGGAGCCGGAAACGCAGTTGTGAAGGTAGTAGAAAAGATTGCTTACCGGGAGGGCATCGGCGACTTACTGGCCGAAGGTGTAGCTCGTGCGGCGAAAAAGGTGGGAAAGGGTTCCGATCAATGGGCGATTCAAGCACGTGGGTTGGAACACAGCAACGTTGAGACACGGGGGGCTTACTCCTATGCTCTGGCCTTTGCAGTGAATCCGCGGGGCCCAGATCACCTTCATAGCGAGTGCCTAGCTGAGTTCGGTGGAACACCGGAAGGAATTCAGTTGATCGAGCGGGTTACGGGAGACAAGAAGTACGCGGTCCCTAACGTCGAAGACAAACGAGCGGAAATCGTGCGTTGGCATGAGGATATCTACGCAATTAGCGATGCTCTTGGGATTTGCGCGTTTGCAACCACTGCTGCCTACAGCCTGCACGAAGATTTGATCGCTAACCTTCTTAAGACAGCTACCGGCATTGCTTTAGATGTTGAACGACTGATGCGCGCGGGTAAACGCATCGGCACGCTCGAGCGGTGCTTCAACCTGCGTGAGGGCCTGGTTCCAAAGAAGGATGATATACTCCCTTGGAGAATCATGCATGAACCGCAGCAGGATCTATCCCCTGGGGAGCCAATCACACCAGAGCGATTGGGACGAATGCTTGCTGAGTACTACCGCCTGCACGGCTGGAATACTATAGGGTATCCAACACAAAGAACTTTAGTCTCACTAGGGTTGGAGTTCATTCTAACG
>Ga0307431_1000538_pt1 | contig 25324 bp, 23 predicted proteins | sample SalMarWE160170MG_FD_202155 | JGI IMG/M metagenome (GOLD analysis project Ga0307431, IMG submission 202155) | Salt marsh sediment microbial communities from the Plum Island Ecosystem LTER, Massachusetts, United States - WE1603-170 | ecosystem: Environmental > Aquatic > Marine > Intertidal zone >...
CTGTCTTATGATGAAGAATTGGTTGAAATTCTAGAAGAAAGCACAGATTTCAATTTTACTTTAAACAATTACGGAACTGGTATTGTTGAGGTAACGGATAGAGAATTTAAAGAAGTAAGAGAAAGACTTGAAGAAGTAATTTGCGGGCTTAAAAGTACTAAGACAAATCAGCCGGAAAACAGGGAGAAGGCAATCTGTTACAGGAAGGTACTGGCTGAAATGGAAAAAGAGATTGCCAAAGAAGGTTATATATCTTATGAAATCTATTAAATGAAAGGATAGGGGAGAAATGCTAAAACAGATTGAATATAAAAATAAGATTTATACAGTAGATTACAGATTAAGAGAGTTTAGATTTATTGAATATGGAAAAATGCCTGAATTTATTCCATTTAATAGTGAACTAGGAATAAAGTTACTAAATATTAACGGGGAAGGGGATTAGCATGAAATGTGAAAAATGTGGTTCTATAAAATTTTATATCAGGAGCATAGATATTACATACGACAACGATTTTAGTAATCTGTCAAAAGAAGAGGTGGAAGAGAATTTAGCTGATGGGAATTATATTAATTTTGATTGGTCTAAGGGGCACAGCAAGGTTATTTGTTCTAATTGTGGGGTTACTGCATTGGATTAGAATTACTTAAAAAAAGTAGAGATAAAAAAATGGTAAATATTAAATGGTAAACCTAGGTTTACCATTTAATGCTATACACAGAGTATATTTACAAAGGCTAATAAAACCACTTCCCACCCACCGCCCTCAGATAAAAACGCCCCACGCCCCTTACCCCCTTTTTGAAATTCGCACGCGGCTCATTTTCAAAAAGCCCCCTGCTATATATTCTTTTTCTTAGAACTTATAAAATTATAACCTGTGCATTTATTGAAAACCTGGCTTTTTAGCTACCTAGTTTCCAACAGCCCACACAGTCTATATAATAATTAGTAGGCAAGATATGCAAACGTAACACAGTTCCTTTTGCTATTATTTGGGGGATGCCCCCAAACCCCCAATATAACTTTAAAATTAGAAATTACAATATTCACTTACAAAGAATAACTATTTTAAAAAATATTCAGATGAAACACTATTTATCAAGTTTAAATAACTATGAATAATACTAGTTAACACTATTTGATAAATAATGGAATATATATTATAATATAAAAAAATAATATTTTAAGGAGGATATCATAAAATCAGAATGGCTTGATGCAGAAGAAGCAGCAAAATACATAGGAATAAGTTTAAGTAATTTATATTCATTAGCACAGTTAAATAGAATTCCTGCCCATAGGGTGGGAAAGATATGGAGATTTAGCCAGGAAGAAGTAGACGTGTGGATAAGGACAAATAAACCAATTAAGGAATTTTTTATATCTGTAGATTTCAATATAGATGAAAATTTAAAATTGAGAGTTCCACAGAGAGAGGCATATGATGCAGTTTATGATTATTTTTCAAGTGGTGGTGATAAAGCAATAATTCAATTGCCTGTTGGATGTGGTAAATCTGGATTAATATCGATTTTACCATTCGGAATTTCAAAGGGGAGAGTACTTGTTATAGCTCCAAATTTAACTATTAAAGATGAGTTAGTCAAAACATTAGATATAACAAATAAGCGTGAATGTTTTTGGCTTAAATGTAATATTTTATCTAAAGATGTTATGATAACTGGACCTTATCTCGCCATATTGGATAGTATGGATTCAAACATTCATGATTGTGACCAATCCCATTTTGTCATAACAAACATACAACAATTAGCAAGTAGTGCAGATAAATGGCTTCCTCAATTTGATGATGATTACTTTGACATGATTTTAGTGGATGAAGGTCATCACAATGCTGCACCTAGTTGGAAAAAAGTTTTTAAAAAATTTCCAAATGCCAAGGTCATTAGTCTAACTGCTACACCATTTAGAAGTGATGATAAATTATTAGAGGGACAGCTCATATATAAGTATCCTTTTAAAAGCTCGATGATAAAGGGATATATAAAAAAGCTCCAAGCAGTTTATGTAACGCCAGAGGAATTATATTTTACATATAAGGGTGAAGAAAAACATTATACCCTTGAAGATGTCTTAAGCTTAAAAGAAGAGGATTGGTTTAGTAGAGGAGTTGCATTAGCTCAGGTATGCAATGAACATATTATTGATGCTAGCCTAGAAAAATTGGACTTATTGAGACAATCGGGTACCAATCATCAATTAATTGCTGTTGCTTGCTCTGTAGAGCATGCAAGACAAATAAGGTCTCTTTATTCTGAAAGAGGATATAAAGCATCCGAGATTCATAGCGATATGCCTATAAAAGACCAGGAAAAAGTGATGAGAGACCTAAGAGCAGGTTTATTAGATTGCATAGTTCAAGTTCAGATGTTAGGAGAGGGTTTTGATCACCCCAAATTAAGTGTTGCAGCAATATTTAGACCTTTTAGGTCCTTATCACCGTATGTTCAATTTGTTGGAAGAATTATGAGAGTTGTAGTTCAAAATTTTCCCGGACATCCTGATAACTTAGGATATATTGTAACCCATATAGGCTTAAATTTAGATAAGCAATTAGATGATTTTAAATCGCTCGATAAAGAAGACCAGAGTTTTTTTGAAGATTTACTTGATGGAAAAGAATCTGAATTACCAGAAGTAGTAAGAGACGGTAGTGCACGAAAAAGATTAAGTGAAGATATGGTAGTAGATAATGAAATAGTTGAAAATTTCCTAGAGGAAGATTTCATTAGCCAAGACGATCTAGAGCTTCAAAATGCACTAAAAGAGGCTGCTGAGTCACTAGGATATGACTCGGAAGAACTTGAGGAGTTTTTAAATAAAAAAAGGTCTTCTAGGTTTCGAACGGTTAAGGCTACTGAAAAATTTCCAATTAATCCCCAACGACAAAGAAGAGAGGCGAGGGTAAGATTAAATGAGCGCACAAGGCATGCGGCAAAAATTCTAATTAATCGAATTGGCTTGCCAAATGGGGGTAATGAACTTACATTTAAATATTTAAAAGGAGAAGTGCGGGGTTCCAATTTCGTTGCTGCGGTACAAATAATAAATCACGAAATAAATAGAATGCTTGGTATAAATTCTAATGAAAGAGCTTGTTTGAAAACAGATGAATTTAAAAAAGCAATGGATTTAATAGAGGAAATAGTGAATAGTCTAACTAGGAGATTGATTAAGATTATGGAGGATGTAAATGGTAAAAAGAGGTAAATGTCCTTCTTTAATTTCTGGGAGACAACCCAATATAGAAGTTGTCAAAACAAGAAGAAAATGTAAAAGATGCAATATATATATTTTAAAAGGGGAAAGTTGTGCTTCAATTCCTACTCCTAGCCGAATGGGTAGCAAGACATATTGTCTGTCGTGTTTAAAAGAGATTATTAAAAAGACTACTAAAGACTTAGAGTCAATTATTTCATCTATTTAAATTTTAAATTTTGGTAACTATATAAATATTATTACGGATGATAGTTTTTCAATAATCAAAAGATTTCCTTAAATATATAAAAATTTAAAATTGTAATAGTATTAAAAAATATTGTTAAGAATAATTTAAAGCATGATTAAAATATTAGAAACTAATCTATTTATCGGCACATTGAATGATTTATCTCAAACAAATAATCACGAATGGGCTATTATTCACGCCACCCAAGCCATACATTACCAAATATTTGGCTGGAATAGAACAACAAATAAACCAGATAAAAATCATCCAAACTACATTTACTACGAAGAAGATAATCTTGTTTCTCTGAATTGGGTTGATGGTGCTGAATATCTTTATAACTGGAGTGGTGTAGAAACTTTTATAAAAATTCTAAATTTTATTGATAAATGGATTCCAAAAAAGAATATTTTAATTCATTGTGATCAAGGTCAATCCCGATCGCCAACGCTGGGATTGTTGTATCTTGCTAAAAGAGCAAAAATTATTTCTAATGATTCATTCCTAGCTGCAAAAAAAGAATTTATAAAATATTATCCTTACTATTTACCGGGTGGTATTGGGGAATATGTAGAAAAGAATTGGAATGAAATTATTTAAAAAAAGTTTTTAAACTATAACACATAGGTATATTTAATTGAGTTATTTGGATGCTAATAAATATATTTTAAGAACTTAATTATGAGTCATTTTACTGTAGAAGAATTATACCAGCATGTTAAAAGATACTGCCTTTACTCAGCACTGGCCTATATAGGTGATATAGGAGTCAGGATATTAAATAAAGATTCTAAAATAATTAATTTATGCCCACAAATCATAAATGAATGGCAATTGGCGTTTATTGCTAAGGCTCTAATAATTAATTCAAATGATTATAGAAGTAAAACCCTCGACGATAAGGGATTATTTAAATGTGCAAATATCTATAATAATCTTGAAGATAAGTTTCTTAAAATTTCTCAGAATAATGATGAGAAATTTCAAAAGGCTGGGCAAAGTTTTTTAATTCGTACAGCTTATCAACAATTCCCATTTCAAAGAGGAATTAATTATTTAATTCCTAGAGCACTTTTTCTTTTTGAGGAAATTCCTAATATGATTAGCAATCCTAGTCTTGAAATAGATAAAGAAATAAAAAATATTTATAACCTTTCTATTAAAGAAGTTATGATGATAGGCTTTACTATCTTTGCAACCATAAAAGGTGGTTACTTTAATCCAGATTATTTGATTAATTCTAATGACAATGACCTTGAAAAATTCCTAAGTAAAGATACTCTAGATAAATTAATTGATAAGTTATCTGCAAACTATCAGAAATTAAGAGATATTTTTAATTATAATAAAGGAGATAAAGAACTTGAGCAATTTGGTTTTAATGCACTAAGAATATATCCGATAGTTAAAACAGAAATTGCGGGTTTAGTAATACCAGTACCCATATTTTTGCTGGAGAGAATTACATCTGGCATATATTATAGTCTTATGGATAAGTATAGTAATTATGATTCAAATATTTTTATGGAGTTCTTCGGAAAAGAAATATTTGAGAGATATGTTGGTTTACTGTTAGGGCAAGAATATGGAATCAATAAATTCTTATTTAAAGAGTGGCAATATAAAAAAGGTAGAAATGAGTGTTTGACTTCAGATTGGATTATTATCAAAGATAATAAGGCGATACTAATAGAGTGTAAAACCTCTGGTATAAGTATGGAAGCTAAATCCTGGGCAGAACTGGAAAAAGTGCAACACGATTTAAAACTAAGAGTGGTAAGAGCAATTGAGCAAATGGTTAATTTAGTAAATGATGTTAAGAGAAAGTGTAAAGGTTTAGAAAGGCTATATTCTATAAAAAAATTTTATTATGTAATTATTACCTATGATAAAATTTTTCTTTCATCAAGTTTCATAATTAAAGATATGATAAAAAAAGAATTAATTAAAAAAGATATAACAATACCAATGTATGAAATATTGTCTGTTGATGAGCTTGAAGATTTAATCCCATATTTAAAAGATTTTAATTTTGATTTTCTTTTGGATAACAAATTTAAAAAGAAGAAATGGGCTCAGTTCGATTTTAATGAGTATATGTATTATTTTCTTGCAGAGAACAAATTAGATACAAAAAAAGAAAATGAAATGTTAAGAAATAAAGCTGATAAATTTTTTGAAAGAATTAGCCCAAGGTTAAAATCTATAAGAAAATTATCTTAGAGTGAAAATAATCCAGTTTTTTTATTGATTGTAAATATTATCGATCATTCTTCATTTCTTTTAAATATTACTTCAAAGAAACTATATGCATCCCTAAATAGAAATATTTTTAATATAATTGTTGTTTAGACAACATTATGATATATTAAATATGTTTTGTAAAAGAGAGAACTTTAAAATATTTGAATAAAATAACAGAGAGAAATAAATAGTAAAAAATAGATTAAGCAAATTAAAAAATGAATGTTTTTTCCGAAAGCAAACACTACACAAGCAATGACAAGAAAAAGAAACTATCCAGTTACAGTATGGCTGGATGAAAAAGAATTGATACTTCTAAAAGATAAGGTTTCAAAAACTTACTTTAGCCGTAGTGACTATATTAGAAAATGCTCACTCGGTAAAAACATTACAGTTGTACCGGGCATAAGAGATTTGATTATTGAGTTTAAGAAAGTAGGAAGCAGCCTGGATAAGATAACCCGCTCAGTAAATCGCGGAACCTTAACCGTTGTTGGGGATAATCTTAAAAACATAAAAGAAGACCTGAAAATAGCATGGGGTAAGCTGGCAGTAGTAATGAAAAAATTATAAAGGGTAAATATTTTTATGGCAGTTATAAAAATAATTCCTTCAAAAGGAAGAATAAAAAATATAATAAATTATGTTCTAAATAAAGAAAAAACTGATGAGCGCATCATAAGTGGAAAAGACTGCTCCCCGCAGAACGCTGCAGACGAGATGAATACAACAAAAGAGCTGTACGGTAAAACAGACGGCATCAGCTACCATCATATAATCCAGAGTTTTAAGCCTGGGGAAACAGATCGGCAAAAAGCTCACAGGATTGGAAAAGAGCTTGCAAAAAGTCAGTTTAAGGAACATGAGGTACTGGTAGTAACTCACATTGATAAGGGCCATATACATAATCACCTTGTGGTAAACTCGGTATCTTTTAAAGACGGCCGGAAGCTAGTCTCAAATAAGGAGACTTTGAGGGAAATAAAGCGGGAAAGCAACAGAATTTGCCAGAGGGAAAATCTATCCACCATAAAAGAGCCTTACGCCGAAAGAAGCTACTCAATGGCTGAATATAAGCTGGCAGAAAAGGGTATGCCTATCTGGAAAGAACAGTTGCGCTCGGCAATTGATGAGGCAAAAGAGCATTCCAAAAACCTGGTTGATCTAAAGGAATACCTGAAGGAAAACTTTAACATAGATACGAAGGTGCAGAACAAAAATCTCAGCTTTCTTCATCCGGAAAAGAAAAAATACTGCCGCGGTAAAAAGCTGGGATATTCTTATACAAAAGAAGAAATTGTAAGGTTTTTTGAAAGGGGTCCGGAACGTAATATGGTAAACCTGGGTTTACCATATAGAAAGGCTGATTTTAGGGTACCAGAGATAAAAAGTGTAAATATAGGGCTGGGCAGGATTGCCCCTGGGATAGAAAGTATAGCCAGTAAAATTTCAAGAGATATTGAAAAAGAAAAAATAAGGGTTGAAAAGAAAAAAGAAAAGCTTTCAAGGTCAAAAGAAAGGCAAACGGCTGGAGACAGAAGGAGAGAAAGATAATGGCAACTAGGACCAGAATTATAACGTCTGTTTTAATGCTACTTATTATGTTAATTATCCTTCCCATACTGTCGTCAGTTTTAGGGCAGTTTCTTGAAGACTACAGGTTCAATTTAACTCTTCTCCCGGAAAACTTTATATTAAAAACTGCTGCCAGCAGTAGGACTTATACTAATTTTTTTACTAAAGCCAGCCCGACAAACGTTTTGGGCTGGGGGACACTTGGGCTATTTTTAGCCTACTCGCTTTTTGGGCTGGCAAGTTTAAAACTGCAGAAAAGATACACTCAAAAAGATGACTACGGGAGCCACGGAACGTCAAGATTTCAGACTCCAGGGGAAGTAAAAAAACACTATTTTAAAGATAACCTGGGATGGTTTTTGGGCTCAAACGTGGCAGACTTAGAATATTTTATCGGAATGCCCGGGGCATATCATCCCATAGGAAGCAGCCTCAACATGCAGGCATTAGTACTGGGGAGTCCTGGAAGCTTTAAGACTACAAGCTTTGTCATTCCAAATATATTTCATATACCGTATATGTATAAGGATTTGGATGAAAAGGGCGATATAATTATAACCGATCCAAAAAGCGAGATTTACTGCCTGACTAATAAGTATCTTACCGGCTGTGGCTACGACGTTTACGTGCTTGACTTTATAACTCTAAAGTATGGTGACAGCCTTAATCCCATAAATTATATATCCTCTGGTAAAGAGCTTATGGAAATAGCCGAAGGCTATATAAGTTCTGTGGCTGACTCAACAATACTGTCTTACAGCAGCGATACCTTCTGGGAAGAATCTGAAGGCCAGCTACTTGGAGCGCTTATTGGTTTTGTAAAGGAGATATATCCAGAGGGCCAGCAGACATTCGGGCAGGTACTGAAGGTCCTTACTTCTGAAAATGTCAGGGACCCCAAAAAGGCAGTAAAATTTTTTAAAGATTACAACATTAGTGGAACGCCGCTTCAGCTCTGGGATAACTTTCTTCTGGCGGAAGATAAGGTAAGGGCAAATATCTTAATAGGGCTTGCAACCAAACTAAAACTATTTTCTATAAAGGGCATAAAAAATATAACGGGTTCAACTACCATAGATATTAAAAAAATCGGGGCCAAAAAGGAGAGGCCTATTGCTCTTTTTATACTGATGCCTGATAAGGACAGGACGTTTTCTCCGATTATTAATTCGATGGTAACTACAATTTTAAACCAGCTTTATAAGACAGCTTACGGGTATGGCAATACACTATACAGTCCAACATTTCTTATACTTGAGGAAATGGCAAATATAGGAAGGATTCCAAACATTCAGGTAATGCTTGGTACAATGAGGTCACGCAGGATTTATCCCATGCTTATATGGCAGTCCCTGCCGCAGATGAAAAACCGCTATAAGGACTGCTGGGAAGATATTTTGTCAATGTGCGATACCCATCTCTACCTGGGAATAAATGATGATTTTACCGCGCAGTACTGTAGCAGGTTCTTAGGAAATACTACTATTAAGATACAGGGCATAAGTAAAAATACGGGAAGCTTTTCCGAAAGCACAAGGCAAAGCGAATCGCAGAACTATTACATGAGAAACCTGATGCTTCCAGACGAATGTAAGAGGCTGTGCCAGAGAAGGTTAATTTTAAACCAGCGTTCCTTTTACCCATCTCTTCTCTATAAGGTTCAGTACAGGCACTGGGAAAGAAAAGTAAGAATCTGCGATCTTTCTAGTGTCAGAGATCTGCCGGAGATAAAATGTGCCTAAATTTTTTATTTTTAAAATTTATATAAGCTTGAGGAAATTTGGAATATATAATCTGCTGCTTAAATATAAAAGAAAGCTACGCAAGAATAACCAATCATTTTAAAGGTCATCCTTATATCGGCTTTGAGGAATTTATTGATGACATTGATGAGGTAAAAAATAAATCACTGTATAAAAAATGGAAGTACGCTGTAGTTGACAGGAAACTTCCCTGGTTTAGTGAGGCAGTAAAGTTTTTTAAGAAAAATAACATAAATATAATTTATTTTAATGATGACTACAGTGAAGTAATTACATCTATTTGCAAAAAGGTTCCTAAGCCGGCAGAAGATGATAATAGTGATGGCAAAGATAATTTAGGCGATTTAAATACAGCCTGCAGGGTAAGATATATAGAAAAACCCACTACTAAAATATTAGAGAAAAAAATATACACAGGTCTTGAAAAGAAGCTAATTATTGTATCCGGTCTTACAAGATGCGCCGGCTCAACTACAATTACCTTAAGCCTCGCAAAATATCTCTCCAACATGGGTATCCTCTCATCTGTTATTGAGCCTCCCATAGGAAGTCCCACAATATTTAACTGGGTGGGAATAGAAGACAGGCTGGAAAGAAATGGAAAAGATAGTGATGGGGATTTTTATTCATATCCGCATGAGATTTCATGCGGGAAAAGGATAAAGAGCAAAGCCGAATATGTATTTGACAATATTTCCTGGATTGTTGCCGACGATAGAAAAGAGCAAATTAAAAAGTGGGAACACAACCAGATGCTGCAGCTTGTGTACGTATCCGGTACTACCCCCATAACTCTTATTGATATTGGGGATAACCTTAGAAATGAGGCAGTTAAGCCTCTACTGTCTATTGTGGACCTCGTGCTTGTTGTTATAGACCCATTTCCAACCAGTTGCAAGATTGAAAGCGGCAAGCTTTCAGAGCTTCTAAAATTAAAGAGTGAGGGTTGTCCAGTAAACTTTATTATAAACAAATGGAACAGCGGAATAGATAAAAGAGAGTTTCTGGATTTTATCGGAGTAAAACCCCTGGCGTTTATACCTGCAATTGATCTGGCTCTTTTATATAAAGCTAACTGCCAGTACAGGATGCCTCTTAGCTGTAGGGAGGTTTCCGATGTAATGGAGGGTCCACTTAAAGAAATCTCTTCTCTTTTTATACCAGAAGAGTTCAGCAGTTATTTTTCTGGAAGTAAAAAGGGTAAAAAAAGACCTTTGTTTGCAGGTGTCATAAAGAAGTTTACAAGGTCTTAAATAACACATATTGGTAAGGGGGTAAGATAATTTGAAAGGGCATTTTATAAGAAGGAAAGTTAAAAGCGGGTTAGTTTTTTCTATTTTAGGCATAATTTTAATACTGGCTACTTTGGCAATGATATATTTTTGGGAGACTAAAGGCAGGGAGCAGTTTCTGTACAGTGAAGTAGTAATCCTAAACCAGAGCGTGGAAGCTGACACTCCCATTACATCTGATATGCTGGACCTTAAAAAGGTCAACCCCGATAACTTCATGGAAGGGGCTATAGTTATAAAGGATGAAGTTATCGGAAAGTATTCGGCCCAATATATTCCAAAATACAGCCAGCTGGCTTTAGCTTATTTTAAAGATGACAGCGTAGATACCAAAAAAGAGGACCAGTATATTTTTACTATTCCATCTGACTGGATAATAACCTTTCCAAATTCCTTAAGAAGGGGAGATACGATTTATTTTTATCCGGTTAAGATGGCTAGTGAAAAAGGGGAGGAAAGTAAGTCTTCTAACAGTCCAGGCAGCATAAAAGTTATAAAAGAAAGTGGTTTAGTTAAAAGTGAAGTTGCGTATCTTAAAGATTCGGGCAACAGGGAAGTGGTAAATACGGCCGGTGAAGACCGCTACGACGCAAGTGCCAATATCTCAAGTATTGAAATTATAACAAACTATGAAGATGTGTCCTACCTCGAGGGCCTGGCTGAAAGCAGCTGGAAGTTTATTATTTTATACAAAGCTAATATAAATTAAAAAGAAGGATAAATTTAGGAGTGAAAAATATTTTAATTATAGGCAGTCGTGGTGGCCTCAAAGCCGAACTTGAAAAAACGAAGTTTTTTTCCGATGTCAAAACCTGCCTGTCTTTTGACAGCAAAGAGCTCGACAAAATAGATATTTTAATCGTCGAAAGTAAAACTATTTCCTACAGTAAATATATCCAAAATTTTCCAATGTTTTTAAAAAAGGTAAAGAGCAATTATTACATTGCCGGGGACATGGATACATATTCGACTATAAATAAAACCCTTTCCTCTTACGGGATAATAGTAATTCCACCTCTTCTTACAGATGCGCAGATATCCCAAAAAATATGTTCTCTGGCCGTTGAGGATTTTGATACCGGCAAAGATGCTGTTTGTTTTTTCGGCTCCGGTCCCGAAGCAGGGACAGGTATGATAAGCTTATCTACCGCCAAGATACTTTCTGATATTACCGGCAAATCCACAATACTTTTAAGTTTAAACGGCAGTGAAGGTACCACTTATTTTGATATAGATTCAGGCAGTTACGGTCTTTCTGAAATAAAGGAAAGGCTTATAAATAATATTCTCACGCCGGAGGAGCTTAAAAGCTCATGCATAAAAAGCGGCAACCTATATATCCTTCCGGGAGAGATAGATATTTCTAAGGTCAGGCATTACCACCCGGGACATATTGAAAAACTGGTTGACCTCTCATCTAAAACTTTTGATGTCACCATTATAAACGGAGGCAGCGATATTTCCGGTATGAGTATAGGGGCACTGAATTCGTCTAAAATAAAATACATGGTTACCACACAAAGCGATAAGCATTTTAGAAATTTTAGTAAGCTTCAGGAGCAAATTTTTTCCAGTTTAGGTATATGTCCAGATGATTTTAATCTTATAGTAAATAAATATATAGACTCGGGCGAGCTTGATACTGAAATAAGCCTGGCTAAAAAATATGGTATGCAGGTGGCCTCAGTTATACCTCTTTTAGATTATACGTTAAGCCTTGAAGCTGAAAAAAAGAGAAAGACGCTGCTAAGCTACGATAGGCTGTACAGCAACTCTATAAAACAGCTGTCAGTTTCCCTGTGCGGAGAGCTGGGTATAGAAATATTGGGTACCGGTAAAAAGGATGGAAAAAGAGGCAGTTTTTTAAATAGGATAATGGGAAAGGTTTGATTATGGATACTAAGTTACTTGAGGAAGAAAAGAAGTCAGAAGAGTTTTATATTGATAGTTACTTAAGCAGTATAAAAGTAAGTAAAACAGCGGGCAGGAAACATTTAGGCGAAAGGGAACTTTTTATAGATCTTTGCCGGTCCGTACGGTCTTATTTTGAAGACCAGTGGAATAAAGCAGAAGGGCAGGAGTCTAAAATACTTGAACGGCAGACTAAAGCCTTAATAGGAATACCTGACCATGTGAATTATTTTAAGGACCTTATAGGCAAATATTTAGAGGATAACGCTAAGACTAACCTGCCTTATCCCAAATGGTACAAGAGCCTGGTCGACGGTATTTTTCATGAAGTATGGGGACTTGCTGGCATAAGTTCCTGGATGGATATTCCTGAGAGCTCCTCCGCCAAGATAATCGGGGAGAGAATATATTATCTTATTGATGGGAAGATGGTCCTGCAGGAGCAGAAAATATCTGCGCAGAGGTTCAGTGCGCTTAAAAAAGCCCTGCTTCTTCTTACGCCTGAGATATCACAGAGCAGCCCCAATATTGAAATTCTTATGCACTCCGGAGAGAGGGTTACTTTTTATGGCGGGTCCCTTACAAAATCCGGCCAGGAAATTATGGTATTTCGTAAATATGTTGTATTCAATTACACTCTTGAAGAGCAGGCAAGGAGAAAAACTATTCCAAAAGAGGCTGTAAGCATGCTTAAAAGCCTGGCTAAAGTGGGTTTTAATATTCTTTTTTGCGGGGCGGTAAGAACTGCTAAAACTACCATGCTTACTACATTCCAGCTGCTTGAAGATCCAAATCTTGAAGGGGTTTTAATTGAATCCAATGCGGAGATACCCCTGCATAAGCTTATGCCTGAAGCTCCCATAATGCAGCTTGTCGCGGACGGGGAGAAGCTATCCGGTATTACCAAGAAGCTTATGCGCTCAGACGGAGACTATATTATCTGCGGAGAGGCAAGGGACGGAAATATGTTAAATCTACTGGTGGAGATAGCAAACCGGGGTACCAGGCACTGCAAAAGCACAATTCATCTGACCGATGTATTTGACCTTCCTTATGATATAGCAAATATGATTGTAGGCAAAAAAGGAGGGAGCCTGGACCATACAATAATAAAAGTTGCCAAAAGCTTCCATTATGTTTTTAGCTTTATACAGCTTCCCGACCGTTCCAAAAAAAGGCTGAAAGGCATTTATGAGATCAGGTACGATTATATGTCACACAGAATATCGATACACCAGATATGCAAATACGAGCTTGAATCTGACAGCTGGACTTTTACTTATGACATAGGAAGCGACAAGGAAGCTATTGCCAGAGAAGAAAATTACCAGGCATTTCTGTCGTACAGGAAAGAGCTTAAAATACTGGCTGGAAAATTTCCTGATAAAAAGCCAAAAGTTGTAACACCTTTTTACTCTAAGGGAGTTTAATTTTTATGACTGGTATTATTGACATAATAGTAAGAACTTTAATGTACATTATACTTCTAACCGGCGTGTGGTTATTTTTAGGAAGGTACCTGCTGCGCTTTATCAGGCAGAAAAATAAGGAATATAGATTTAGAAGTAAACCTGAAGTACATCCTGATAATAAATTTGCAGGTCATATTAGACAGCTTATAAGGATAACTACCGGAAAAGGTGGTAAAGACGTTGTTTTTTATTTTCTCTTTTTATCAGTATGCTTATTTACTGTTTCCTTATCTCTTTTTACAGGACTTTTCGGAGTAAGTATATTTTTTATCTTAATGTCGTCTCTTATTGGCTTTCTTCCGTATATCTACCTCCGGTTTAGATTTAAAAGCCTGCAGCTTGTGGGAAGCTATGAAGCAGAGAGTCTTTTGGGCGAACTAACCAGTATATACAAGATTTCAGACTTTAATATGATATCCGCAATAGATAAAACTGTAGAAGATATCAAAAATAGCCCTTTTTCGAAGAAGGCACTGTTTATTTTAAGTTTAAAAATAAAAGATTATAAGAGTAGGGAAGAACTGCAGTCTGCGGTAGATTTTTTTGTAGCCATGTTTGGTACTGAATGGGCGACACTTGCCGGTATGAGTATTTTTGAATCTATAGCTAGCGGCACCAATGTTTCAGTTTCCCTAGATGATATCCTGTCAAATCTAAAGCAGATAAAGAGTTCCATAGAAAAGGATAAGAGGTCAAATTATGAGGCGTTTACCATGGTTAAGTTTGTAATTCCAATCATTTACGTTTTATCAGTTTTTACTTGTGTAAAATATTTCGGGTTTACCCTGGGAAAGTTTTTTTACTACCAGTTCAATACCGGGTTAGGTGTAAAATTTTTTATCACAATCGGTGTCCTTTCTGTGATTAGTTTTTGGTCCATGTACGTTTTAAGTAAACCTAAATTTGATTTTTAAAAGGAAGATAAAATGGTATTTAAGATAATTTATTTTGTGTTAATTTTCTTTATGGCCATAGGATCAATTGGATTTTTTACTAGAGGTGCTAGGGGCGTTCTGTCCCCGGGGAAAGGAAGGTTCGGGATTGGAGCCAGGGTTAAAAAGAAGTTTGCCAGGGGAGAAGCCCTTTCTTTAGGCGGAGTAAATATTCCTGTTTTAGGCTATCAGGCTGTACGGTTTGGGGTTTTAGTCATATGGCTTATTGGGGCAGTACTTCTAAAAACAACAAAGGGAATGCCTTCTTTTAACTTACAGCTTTTTTTAATCGTTATTTTACTTGTGGTTACTACTCCAAAATCTAAAATGGGCCGGATAAAAATGCCATTTTCATACATTGGAAGCTTCTTTAAGAAAAGAGGTATGGAAGCAGCCAACAGGGAAATATACCGCACTATCTCCCAGCTTATTAACCTTTTTACCATAAAAGGGGAAAACATTTTAGGTTCAAACTATATCCTGGAAGAAATTATAAAGTTTAGCAAGGTCACCAGACCTGTATACCTTAAAATGCTTTCAATGTGGAACATGAACATGCGGGAAGAGGCAGCCGATTATTTTGCCACAGCAATAGGCACAAAGGAAGCAAGGGACCTGGCAGGAGTATTTTTAAAGCTTGACTTCATAAGTCCCAGGGAGCTTAAGGGCCAGCTTATCCATTATCAGAACAATATAAAAACAGAGGCAATCACGGCAAGGGAAGGGGCAAATGAGAGAAATGGAAACCTTATCTATATACTGGCTATAGTTTCTGCGGTAGTGGTTCTTTTAAATTTTTTAGTGGTGGTTTTAACAGATGTTTTTGCGTCTTATAATTTATTATCTTTTTAACAGGAAGAAAGGGACTTACATGAAGACATTTATTGTAATAATGGCCACGGTAATTTTGGGTGTTTTAATCTGGGGCCTTATACTGGGGCCGGGTGAAAATTCGCTGTACTCTCAAGCATCGAGGCTTTTAAACCACGGGATAGAGCAGCTTCAGACAATTCCCTAAGAATCTATATTTATTTAAGGACCGGCAGTTATGAAAACCTTTATAGTAACTATTGCTGCTGTAATTCTACTTATGGTATTTCCCATGCAGAATGTGCAGGATATAGTAAATTCCCATAAGATAGAAAGGTTTGATGAGATAGTCTACAGTGCATGCCAGAAGGCACGTACTGACGGCCGGTTTACGGAGTCCAATATCTCCCAGATGAAAAGTAGCATTCTTTCAGAGTTTGCCGACATAAGTGAAGATGAAATAATAATAGAGGTAACTACTTCTATGAAATATAAAAGGTTTGAATTTGACAGCAGGGAGACAATAAACTACAGGATCGGCATACCGATAAAGAGAATAGTTAACCTGGGGGAATTTTTGGGAATAGGAGAGGAAGACAACAGATTTGATTATATTATGGAAGGTTATGTTTTAAGCGAGGCAGTTGAGTGAAAATCTTTATAATAACTGTTGCTGTAGTTATACTCTATTCTTTTACAGTTGTCTTTACCCAGGACTATAGGCAGGCCCAGAGAAACAGTTACAGGTTAAAATATGTATGCGAGGAGCTTTCTGCTGCTGGAGCTTCATTTTTTGATAGAGAGGAGTATTCGGAAGGGTATACTATCTTTGATACTGAGGAAGGCATTAGAGCTATAGGGGATCAGTTAACCAGCCTTCTTTCGGTAGAGAGCAGTATGACGCCTGCAGCAAATTCGTACTGGTCAAAAAATATGCAATATAAGGTCTATTTTTATGATGATTCAGGTATCTGTAAAATTTATACCAATGGAAGTCTGGAAAAGGAAGAAGTTTTTGCCTATGGTGACTTGCATAAAGATGATTGGACTCCGTACGATACGGTTATTTCTGATCCTACTGTGGTTGTAACCATTAATGCCGGACCCGGCAGGTTCAGGTTAAAATTTCTAGATCCCCTGCCGGATATTATTAGGAGTTCTTCTCATGAATGGGAAGGTAGATGAGTAGTAATTATTAAAAGTATAAAATATCTTAAGATTATATATTATTTGGTATAGAACCCGGCTTACAGGCTAACTCCAACTATTTTTTATCTTATAAGCCGGCTAGATAGGGTATATTTCTTAAAGATTCTTACAGTTTATGCACTGCACAGGCTTAAATTGTACAGTTTCAATTATACAGGGGATAAGAGTTTTTTCAATTTATTTTTTCTATTTAGTACAAGAATTATTTTGGCAAATAAATTTAAAACGGACATTCAGCAGGCAGGATGGAAAAGACAACAGATAATATAGAGTTTATTTATCAATACCCAGGTATTTTTTAATGTGTTTTGCAAGAGTATTATCAATTTCGGAATGTCTTGGAATAGGTTGTTTCTGTCCGGTTTTGGGATTTATATAAATATCGTGCCTGGAGCCATTTCTAAGTAACACACAGCTCTCTTTTTTTAGTTGTTTCAGCAGTTCACTACGCTTCATACAGATATTTCTTTAAGCTTATAATTTGGAGGGACATCATCCATTAGCATTAATTTATATGCATCTATGAGGTTTTCTTCGAGTTCTTCAAGGGTTTTACCTTGGCTCATAATTTCAGGATGTTCAAGAATCTTGCCCAGCCAGAATTTTTCACCTTTCCAGTAGACTATTTTTAATTTTGCATTCATTTTTTCTCCAAATTATATTAATTTTAATACAGGTGTATTTATGCCCTAGAATTATCTTTAATGGCTAAGGTTTTTTCGGTAAAAAATACAATTGACACAATGATATTATAGCATAATGGTGATAGGTTAAAAATCTGTATTATGGTTTTCATTAAGATCTAATTAGCTTAGAATTTTAATTTAAAATTAGACCTTATCGATATTAAAAATATTAATAATATCTTCAATTTTTCCAATCTTTAATGTTTTTGTCAATCTTGCATTCAAAATTTTTATAATTATTGATCTATACCATTCATCCATTGTCTTATTGTAATAAGGAAATAAATCATCACGTGGTATACTAAACCGATTATGATGTATTATAGAATTTCTTTTTATCCATAGAAATAATATTTTTTTTAATTTTCTATATCTATCATTTTCAATTTCATTTTCTAAATAATTTTTGGAATATTTGGATTTTATTATTATTAATGGTTTTTCAAATTTAGTTGATTTAAAGCAATTTATTAATAAATCTAATTTTTCAAAAACTTCATAGTAATAATAATTCTTAGAAATAATTTTATAGAAAGTTCTCCTGCTATATTTGTTTCTTCTTATCTTTAAAATTATAGGTTTTAATTCCCTTATTAAATTTTGCATATATTCATTTGTATATATATCTGATATCAACATTAAAAACTTTTTATTATTTTTTGTGAAAATTTCACCACCTATTAAAGATTCTAAAGCCTTGTAAAACATTAAAAATCTTTTTTCTTCCGAAAACTCAAACAGGCCTTCCTGCCAATATGAGATTGAATCTAAAATATTTGAATCTATTTTTTCTTTTTTTTCTTCCAAAAGGTGCTTATAATATTTATTGAATTCTTTGTAGGTTGTAGATTTTAGAGTTATAAATCCTTCTTTAAATATTTGGCTGGTTTCAAAATTTTTTAAATGATAATCATTGAAGTCTGCTGTTCTGCAAAGAAAAACATTAGCAATATCAATTTCGTAACCTTGTTTACCTCCGGTTTGCAAAGCCCACGAAAATGGTAATAAATATTTTATTTTATGTAATCTTTGTTTAGAAATTCTAATAGCATGATTATAGTTAAAAGCTTTGACCTTCAAAAAAGCTCTGCAAGAATGCCTAACAACCTTACGTGTTGGATTGATATTTTTACCCCAAGTATGACTCAATACTAAAAAATATAAATCATTAATAAATCGCATATCAGCATATTCTTTTTTCTTACTTTTAAAATCAATGGGATTGAAGAAATCTAAGTAATTAGCTTCTCCGAAATCCCAACTTCTTGAATCATATAGGTAAATATTTCTGGGGATTTTTATAAATTTGCTGCTTAGATCAATATTGCTAATATTAGTGTATACGTAGTAATATTTTTCTTTTTCTATTAATTCTCGAAGTGAATTTACTATAATATTTTTAAATGTTTTTTTGTCGAAATAGTCGAAATCTATATTTTTTATAAAATCAATTCCAATATTATTTATAGTGGATTCAATTAAATAATTTATTAATATTTCTATATTTGCATTTTGTAAATTCTCTAATGTGCTTTTGCTTCTAATATAGGCTATACAACTATTAAAATCATCTTGAATCTTATTTGGTAATTCACTAAGCTCATCAAATTTGTAAATTTTATAAATTCTCTCTAAATTTTTTTGTTCAATATTAATTACTAATGGAGTGCTAGAATTCAATAAATGTAAAAAATTTGTATTTAATTCTTCAGAAGCAAAAACGCATATCCTGTACCAAAAATTATTATAAATATTATCTCTGATTCTTTTTTTTGCTTGTATATGTTGTTTAAATTTTCCTTTGCTACCGTTTATTACTCCACCCAATTTTTTAAAATCTATTATATTTTTATAATCCTTAGTAAAAGTAAGTTTTTTCTCTATAATACTAAATATATTATCCACAAATTTTTTATATAATAATTGGAAATCATTTTTTACATTTTTTAGATTAAAAAGTAATGGGCTAGAAATAAGAATAAAAAGAGTCCTCAGTATAAATTCACTCAAAGCTTTTTTATACTCTTGTTCAATATTTTCTTTATTTAAATTTACTTTCTCCTTAAAAAGGAACTTAATAATTTTAACATAATAATTTTTATTTAGATCTCCATGGCCTCCCTCTAGAACCTCTTTAAATTTTTTAAACTCAAAATTTTTCGTACCTTTGATATTTTCAATTATCTTATTTATTATGTCTAAATAACCTTGGTTTACTTTCTCCCTATTGGCATTTAAAATATCTTTTATATCATTGGTTACTTTCGAAAATGTATTTTTAATAATATTTTTGTATAGTTGATCATCTAATTTTTTAGGTTCATGCTCGTTAAAATAAATTAAAGATTTTAAGTAGTATCTTAAGTAAGTTTCTAATATTGTATTGTCTTCAAAATTATTACAAATAAAATTTAATATATTGTTAAGGCTAAAAATGTCCTTATATAGATAAATTATATTTTGTAGATTTTTTATTATAGTTTCGTCTCTCTTGAATTTTTTAAATAAAAATTTACTTTTATTTTTACATAATAATTTTTTTGATTTTTTCCTAATAGTTGAATCATAAAAATCAATAAAATTCTTATTTATTTTTTCATCTACTTGCTTTATTAAGCTTATATATAAATTAAGTATTTTTTTTCTTTCAAAACCTTTTTTAAAACTTGGTATAGTTTCATCGATTACAAAAATTAAAGTCAAAATATCATCATCAAATAACAATAATTCAAAATTATTTGTATAATTCTCCCATTTATAAATTATTTTTATTTTGTCTGAATTTGAATTTGCTTTATTAACCATGTTAAAAATTATATTACAATAAAATCAAAATATAAAAATTTTAAGGGATTAAAGACTCATCCTGTATGAAACAGATATCAAATTAAATAGAAAAATAATTCTTTTGGTTTAACTAATGAATTCAAAAAAGGTTCGAAATTCATTACTTTTGGCAGCAAGTTAGTACAATAAGCGAAATATGCAACTTCATTAGCTAAATAATCTTCTGGATTCTACATACTATTTCATAATATAGCTCTACCAACCATTTGCCAAAAAATTATTAAGGAATTAAGATTGTAAGAAAAGATTTTGATCCAAGAAGCTATGCAAAATACTTTTAAAAATTATATTCAATCAATCTCCTCAAAATTCTCGCACGAGGAAACCACCGAAATGGGATACCGCACTGATTTTGAGATTTTACTCAAAGGAATTTTTAAGTCCATAAATGTCAGGCGCATAGATCATGATGCAAGAGCCGAAGAAGGAAACAAACCAGATTTCGTGGTAATCAAAAATGATATACCAATTTTATACATTGAGACAAAGAACATAGGTACTTCTTTAGACAAAGTTGAAAAGTCTGAACAGATGAGGCGTTATTATGGATATACAAATTTAGTTTTAACAGATTACCTGGAATTCCGTTTTTATAGAAATGGAATTTATTATGTAGAGCCAATAAAAATAGCTGAATATAATTTAAAAACCAGAAAAATTGCTTCAATACCGGATAACTATGAATACCTGGCAAGAACATTAACTGACTTTGCACAATCTCAAAAAGAGCCAATAAAATCAGGCGAGCACCTTGCAAAAATAATGGGAGGTAAGGCACAAAGAATTAGAGATAATATTAAACAATTCCTTGCTATAGAATCTAAAAAAAATGAAGAGCTACTCAAGATATATAAAACTATTAAAAAATTATTAGTTCATGACTTAAATACAGATACTTTTGCAGATATGTATGCCCAAACTTTAGTTTATGGATTATTTGCTGCTCGTTATCATGATGAAAGCCCTGCAAGTTTTACTCGTCAGGAAGCAAGAGATCTTATTCCAAAATCTAATCCACTACTCAGACATTTCTTTGATCATATAGTTGGGCCCAATTTTGATAAAAGGCTTGAATATATTGTAAATGAGCTGTGTGAAGTATTTTCTCATGCTGATGTACCTGAGCTTATGAGAGAATATTATAATACTGATTTATCTGGTGAAGAACACAAAGGGCCAGATCCTGTAATTCATTTTTATGAAGACTTCTTAAAGGAATATGACCCTATCTTACGCAAAAAAATGGGTGCATATTATACCCCTGTACCTGTTGTACAATTTATTGTGCGTTCCGTAGATTATTTACTTAAGAAAGAATTCGGTCTTGCTGCAGGTTTGGCTGATACCTCAAAGACGGCAAATGGTGTCCACAGGGTACAGATTCTTGATCCGGCTGTTGGAACAGGTACATTTATTAGCGCTGTGATTAACATAATTTATTCAAGTCTTTTAAAGAATGGGCAAAAAGGCCGCTGGCCCGCATATGTTCATAATGATTTGCTTCCCCGCCTTCATGGTTTTGAGCTTATGATGGCACCATATACGATTGCACACTTAAAATTAGCTATGGCATTCGGGCAAACTGGTTTTAAATATTTTAACCGCCGTCTTGGTATCTACCTAACAAATTCTTTAGAAAAAGCTATAGGGCAGGGAGAATTATTTACAGCTTTTGGTCTTGCCGAAAGTATTGCGGAAGAATCAAAAGAAGCAGCGTTAATAAAAAATGAGATGCCAATTATGGTGGTTATTGGTAATCCGCCATATAGCATAAGTTCTTCAAACAAAGGGAAGTGGATACAAGACCTTATTAAGGAATACAAAAAAAATTTGGGTGAGAAAAAGATTAATATTGATGATGATTATATTAAATTTATTCGACTTGCAGAGAATTTTATTGAAAAAAACAAAAATGGTATTGTAGCTATGATTACCAATAATTCATTCATAGATGGGATCACTCATAGACAAATGCGAAGACATTTATTAGAAACCTTTGACGATATATACATTCTAAACCTTCATGGAAATTCAAAGAAAAAAGAGAAAGCGCCTGACGGCAGCAAAGATGAAAATGTATTTAATATTCAGCAGGGTGTATCTATTAATATCTTTGTTAGAAAAAAAGAAAAGAAGGATGATTTAGGTAAGGTTCACCACTCTGATATTTATGGTAAGCGAGATTATAAATTTAAAACACTTAATAAAAACATAATCTGTGATATAAATTGGAGTAATATTGATTGTTGTAAGCCTTATTTCTTTTTTGTACCAAAAGATTTTACATTAGAGGATGAATATATAAATGGCTTTAGACTTGATGAATTAATTCCGATTTCAAACTCTGGAGTTAAAACAGATAGAGATGCTTTGTTTGTTGACATGGATAAAAATGTACTAGGAAAAAGAATGCAAAAACTTTTTATAGGTAATTACGATGAAAGATGGAAGCAAGAATTTCGTGTCACCGATTCTGGGAGTTATAAATTAACAGAAAAATTAAAAGGAAAATTATATAACGATGGTTATATTCAACCGATACAATATAGGCCATTCGACTACCGGTGGATATATTACGATCCATCTTTAGTAAGTCGTTCAGCGTACAAAGTAATGTCGCATATTGTAGGGAAAGAAAATGTTGCTCTAGTTAATGCTCGCCAATTTGGAGGAGGTTCACATTTTATTTGTTTTATAACAAAAATTATAACTGAGATTAGTTCTCAACCTTTTGCTCCTTACACAATTTTTCCTTTGTACTTATATACTAAGGATAATTTACGTAGATACAATATAAAAAAAGAAATAATTGATAATATAAAGAAAACTGTTGGCGAGGTTTCTCCAGAAGATATTTTAGATTATATCTATGCTGTTCTTCACTTGCCAAGTTATCGTGAAAAATACAAGGAATTTTTAAAAATAGATTTCCCACGTGTGCCGTATCCAAAAGATATTAAAAATTTTAGAAAACTTGTTGCACTCGGTGCTGAATTGCGCTTACTTCACATATTAGAATCACCAAAATTAAATCAATTTGTAACGGCTTATCCAATTGTTGGTTCAGATACAGTTGAGAAATTGGCTTATAAAAAAGAAAAAGTATTTATCAACTCTGAGCAATATTTCGGTAATGTGCCAGAAGTAGCTTGGGATTTCTATATCGGTGGCTACCAACCAGCGCGGAAATGGTTAAAAGATCGTAAAGGTCGTACCCTAACAAATAATGATATTGAACACTATCAAAAAATTATTGTTGCTCTTGCTGAAACTAATAGAATTATGCGTGAGATAGATAATGTATTGAATTAAAAAAATCTATTGTTTTTTAGTTTTGAATAATTAAAAAGATAGAGTAAAAAAAATGCAAGTTGTGATAAAAATTCTATCAGAATTCCAAGGGATAATAGGGGCTACTGTGGGTGTTATTGCTACACTCATTGTTACAAGCATAATAAAAAATTTAGGAAAAATATACATTTATTTTCATGGATGGGAAATAAAGTTTCATAAAATGGACGGAGTAGGGGGCTCTATAACATCGAAACTGGAAGAGGCGAGCTCTTGTAGTTATTTTTTTGAGATGGAAATTATGAATTCCTCGGAACTACCAAAATCTTTAAGAGATATTAAAGTTAAATTTTACAATAGAGAAAATAAATTATTAGTAGAATTTATACCTCAGGATGAATCCACTAGAAAAGTATCTGCAGGCGGATCCAAAATAGATCCGATCAAAATTATTAATATATCTTCCAAGCAGATGATTTATTTTAATGTAAGTGGATATATTAAAGCTGAGAATATAAAAAATTTAAATAAGTGGAAGAAAGTCTATTTTGAAGCATTTGATAATAGGGGCAGGAAAGTAAAAAGGATTATACATAAAAATCAATAGACCGGTTTTTACTTTAAAGGTTATTATTTTTATATAAAAATAATAAAAAAATATCAATTGGGATGGTAATAATGGAAAAGATATTCCCTTTAAGCGGGAGAGGTAAGGAAATCTTTTATGAAGTAGTTAACAATATTAGAAATGTTAAATGGGGGAGTACTAAATTTAATTTATCTGATTCAGTAATTGATGACATTTTAGAAAATTTCTTTCTTGAAACCAACAAATGGTATCCACTAGGGGCTGATGAGGTAAATCCGATGCTTAGAGGTCTGGGTAGGTATTTAGAGTTAAAATATCGAAAAGAGCTAACCCCAAGGCATGCATCTGCAATAGCAGCAATCATGTATCATGAAGGATTTATCGAGCATAAGAATAAAAAACCTATACTATTAAAGAAAGTTGAGAGATAGAAATCTATTAGGCAGGTAGCCTTTTTGATTGTGGTTAATATTGCTAACACCTTACACTATAACACTGCCATTTTAAAATCATCTTTATTTACATGCAGATAAATGTCAGTGGTGTCAAGCCTTGAGTGTCCTAAAAGCTTACTTATTGTTGGAAGATCTATCCCTTTCCTTCTCAGTCTCTCTGCATATGTATGCCTTAAACTATGAAGGGTAAGATTTTTCCTGTAAGTTTTTGACTCTTTAAAAATTCTGGATATTATATTTTGTAGTGAACATTTTGTTATTCTTTTCCCATGTGCTCCCCTAATTAGAGCATTTATATATTTTCCATTTAATTTCCTGTATGAATACATTAGCTCTCTTAGATTACTGTTAAAATAGACAACCCTGTTTTTTCTTCCCTTTGAATTTTTTATGTTAATGGAACTTTCTTTAAAATTTATATCTTCCCAGTTTAGGTTTATAAACTCCTGTCTTCTAAGTCCGCAGTCAATACCCAGGCTGAAAATTATCATATCCCTTAAGTTTTCATTTCTGTATTTTTCTTTTCTTAACGAGAGGTAATTTTTAACATTTTTTATATCGAGGTCCGAAAGCTCTTCTTTAATTGATGCTACCTTTGATGGAATCTTTATAAGAGAGGAAAAGTCCTTCTTTATATATTCCCTTCCATAAAGAAATTTTAAAAATGACCTGATACAGTTTATAAGTTTAGCATATGTATTATTTGAAAGATTCCTGGATCTAATTAAAGAAAGATAATTGTCAATATCGCTCATAATCAAAGATTCAAAATTAA
>Ga0307431_1000542_pt1 | contig 24995 bp, 23 predicted proteins | sample SalMarWE160170MG_FD_202155 | JGI IMG/M metagenome (GOLD analysis project Ga0307431, IMG submission 202155) | Salt marsh sediment microbial communities from the Plum Island Ecosystem LTER, Massachusetts, United States - WE1603-170 | ecosystem: Environmental > Aquatic > Marine > Intertidal zone >...
AGAGGAAAAAAATTAAAGGGCTATAAATTAATAATTAATGTTGGTCGTCCGGCCGGCCAGCTAATTGATCATCTCCATTTACATTTGCTGAGCGGGGAACCCATGCAATTACCTTAATATGGCACTTGAAATTAAAAAACAAGAAAGGGAAACTAGCCAGGCTTTAATTTACCGCTTTTCCAGAAGCGTTAAACAAAGCGGGCTTTTGCTTCGGGCCAGAAAAACCCGATTTCGCCAACACCAAAAAAGTCGTCAGATGAAGAAAAAAGCAGCTTTAAGAAGAGAAGAATTAAAAAAAGAATATGAAAAATTGAGAAAATTAGGGAAAGTATGATATTAAAGGAGCAAATTCAAAAAGATTTAACCCAAGCAACAAAGAAAAAAGAGGCATTATCAACTTCAGTTTTACGGATGCTTTCAGCTGCCATTTTAAATAAAGAAAAAGAAAAAAGATATAAAATTACTAAAGCTGAGCCAGAGTTTACCGAAAAAGAGCTTGTTAAAAAAAGTCAATTAACTGATGAAGAAGTGATTGAAGTTATTTCTTCTGAGATTAAAAAAAGAAAAGAAGCAATTTTAGAATTTGAAAAGGGCGAAAGGAAAGATTTAGTGGAAAAAGAAAAAAAAGAAATTGAAGTTTTAAAGAAATATTTACCAGAACAGCTTTCAGAAGAGGAAATCAAAAAATTAGCTGAAGAAGTAATTAAAAAAGTTGGAGCTACTGAAATAAAAGACATGGGAAAAGTAATGGTAGAACTAACGCCTCAGATTAAAGGCAAAGCTGAAGGCGCAACAGTTAGTAAAATCGTAAAGGAGTTATTGCAGGCATGATTGAGATTAATAATTTGACTACTATTCAAATTGAGGAAGAATTTTTGAAAAAAATTGTCCAAAAAGTTTTAGAAAGTGAAAAGGAGGGGAATAAAAATTTATCTATTGCCTTAGTTGGACAAGGGAGAATAAGAGAGTTAAATAAAAGGTATAGAGGGAAGAATCGAGTAACTGATATCCTGGCTTTTCCAAATAAAGAAATTGGTTTGGGTGAGGTAGTAATTTGTTTGCGTGAGGTCAAGAAGAATGCCAAAAGATTTAGTTCAACTTTTGAAAAAGAATTAGTTCGAGTTTTAATCCATGGAATTTTACATTTATTGGGATATGACCACGAAAAGTCAGAAGCTCAAGCTAAAAAAATGGAAGAAAAACAAAACTATTATTTAGGAATATGCCAAAAGCTCATCTCATAACTGGTCTGGATATTGGAACTAGTGTTATAAAAACCCTGGTTGTTCAAAAGAGCTCCAATACCGAACTGGAAGTCATATCTCAAGTTTCTGAACCGGCTGCTGGAACCAGAAAGGGAGTGGTGATTGACACTGAAAAGGTTTCTAATATTTTGCAAAATATTTTAGAAAGGGTTAAAACCGAAACTGGAGCACGAATTGATTCAGTTTACCTTAATGTTGGAGGAAGCCATATATTTTCAACCTCTTCTCGTGGTTTAGTTTCTGTTTCTCGAGCTGATCAAAAAATTTCTGAAGAGGATGTAAACCGAGTTTTGCAGGCGGCTCAGACTTTTTCTCTACCTTCAAATAAAGAAATTTTTGATGTTTTCCCCAAAGAATTTATTGTTGATGGAGAAAAAGGAATAAAAGAAGCTTTGGGAATGCAAGGGGTAAGACTGGAAGCCGAAGTTCTGGTTTTGGGTGGTTTTTCTCCCTATTTAAAAAATTTGACCCAGGCTGTTTTAAACTCTGATCTTCAAATTTTAGATATGATTCCTTCCCCAATATCTAGTGCTAGAGCCTGTCTTAGCCCCCGGCAAAAAGAATTAGGAGTAGCTATTTTAGATATTGGAGCAGGAACCTCGGGGCTGGCCGTGTTTGAAGAAGGAGATTTAATCCACTTAGCTATTTTCCCAATTGGGTCTGGTAACATCACCAATGACATTGCCATTGGTTTAAAAACCGATATTGATGTGGCTGAAAGAATAAAAATTGAACATGGCTCCTGTCTTTTAAGCCCTACAAAAGCTGCTCGAAAAAAAGAAAAAATTGAGATTGGCGAACCGGAACCCTTAGTTTTTTCCCAAAAACAGTTAGTGAATATTATTGAAGCCAGGGTTTCAGAAATTTTTGGCCAAGTTAATAAAGAATTAAAAAAAATTTCTCGGGAAAAACTTTTACCAGCTGGTGTGGTTTTAACTGGAGGAGGGTCTAAATTGCCAAAAATAGTTGAGCTGGCTAAAAAAGAATTGAAATTACCTTGCCGATTAGGAAAACCCCAGGGCTTCCTGGACTTTGAAAAAGACCCCCGTTTGGCTACGGTTTGCGGTTTAGTTTTAGAAGGAGCTGATCTTGAAACTGAGAAATCATCCTCGACTCTTAGGAGAACAAATCTTTTTTCAAAATTAAAAAGGATTTTTAAAATCTTTATACCCTGAAAATTTTTGAAAAAAATTTTAAGGGTTGATGAAATCTTCAATAAATTTCAGAAGACCATGAAAAATTTTACAAAAATTAAAGTAGTAGGAGTCGGCGGCTCTGGTTCAAATGCTGTTTCCAGGATGAAAAAATGTAAAATTAAAGGAGTAGAGCTGATTGCCATCAATACCGACGTCCAGGATTTAAGGAAAACAAAAGCCGATTTAAAACTCAGGATTGGTAGAAAATTAACTCAGGGCTTAGGTACGGGAATGAATCCCGAAATTGGAAAGCGAGCAGCTTTGGAAAATCAAGCTGAAATTCAAGAAATTTTAAAAGATACAGATATGGTTTTTATCGCTGGTGGGATGGGTGGCGGAACTTGTACCGGAGCTGCCCCAATTGTTGCCCAAATAGCAAAAGATTTAGGTATCCTAACCATAGCCATAATGACTAAACCTTTTTCTTTTGAAGGTTTAACCCGAATGAGAATTGCTGAAAGAGGTATTAGAAACCTGAAAGAAAAAGTTGATACTTTAATTTTAATCTCTAATGACAGACTCCTTTCAGTTTTGGACCCAAAGGTTAGTCTTTTTAATGCTTTTTGGATTTGTGACGATATTTTACGCCAGGCAGTTAAAGGAATTTCTGATTTGATAATGCTTCCTGGCATCATTAATGTTGATTTCGCTGATGTCCAAGCCATTATGAAGAATTCCGGTACTGCTCTTTTTGGGATAGGAAGAGCCCGAGGTGCCAGACGGGCTGAGGAAGCGGCGATGTCGGCTATTAATTCTCCTTTACTTGATATATCTCCGAAAGGAGCAAAAGGGATTTTATTTAATGTCTCCGGGGACAAGGATATTTCTCTTTCTGAAATTGACGAAATCGCCAAAGTTATTTGTCAGGAAGTTAATCCTGAAGCTAAAGTAATTTTTGGAGCAGTTCAGTCAGAAATTTTGAAAAGAGGAGAGATAAAAGTGACCGTAATCGCCACCGGCTTCTAAAAAGGCGAGTTTTCCACAGATTTTGGCTTTAACCCCGGATTGACGGGGTTTTCTTATTAGCATAAAATGAAATAATCCTTTAATTTTTTTATTTTTATGCCCGAAAACAAAATTACTAAAGTTCAAAAAAGAGATGGAACTATTGTTGAATTTGATCAGACTAGAATTAAAGATGCTATTTTTAAAGCTTTAACTGCTACTGCTCAAGGTGATGGTAATCGGGCTAAAAAACTTTCTGACCGAGTGGTTCAAATCTTAAATCGAAGATTTAAGAAAGAAGAGGTCCCTCAAGTTGAGCAAATTCAGGACATTGTAGAAGAAGTTTTAATTTTAGAAAATCTGGTAGAAGCTGCCAAGGCTTATATTTTATATCGAGAGCAAAGAAGAAGAATCAGAGAAGCAACGATGGTAACCGAAGAAGCGGTAGATAGAATTGATCAATATTTAGAGAAATTAGACTGGGAAGTTCAGGAGAATGCTAATATGGCATTTTCTTTACAGGGACTAAACCATTACGGAGTCTCTTATATTGTTAAAAAACATTGGCTAAACAAAATTTATCCAAAAGAAATTAGGGAAGCGAATGAAGGAGGAGACTTGCATATTCATAATTTAGATACCCTGGGTCCTTATTGTGTTGGTTGGGACCTTTATGATTTATTACTTAAAGGTTTTGGTGGAGTCCCAGGAAAAATCGAATCAAAACCAGCCAAACATTTCCAAGCAGTTCTGGGTCAGGTAGTGAATTTCATGTATACACTTCAGGGAGAGGCTGCTGGCGCAATTGCTTTTTCAAATTTTGATACCCTCTTAGCTCCTTTTATTCGCTATGACAATTTAAATTACCAACAGGTAAAACAAGCAATGCAAGAATTTTTATTCAATATGGCTATACCCACTCGGGTAGGTTTCCAATGTCCTTTCACCAACATTACTTTAGACCTTCTTCCATCTCCGGCATTTGCCAAACAGCCAGTAATTATTGGTGGTAAACCTCAAAAAGAAACTTACGGTGAATTTATAGAAGAAATGAAAATCTTCGACAAAGCTCTCTATGAAACAATGTTAGAAGGAGATAAATCAGGAAGGCCTTTTTCTTTTCCGATTCCCACTATTAATATTACTAAAGATTTTCCCTGGGACGAACCGGCTTTTGACGGAATTTTTGAAGCTTCAGCTAAATACGGAACCAATTATTTCGCTAATTATATTAATTCAGAGATGAACCCTGAGGATGTAAGGTCAATGTGTTGCAGGCTTCGTTTGAATTTGACCGACCTTTACAATCGGGGCGGAGGAGGATTATTCGGGAGTGGGTCGTTAACTGGCAGTATTGGCGTGGTTACAATAAATCTTCCCCGAGTCGGTTATTTATCAAAAACCAAAAAAGATTTTTTTGAAAGATTAGCTAAAATGATGGACTTGGCAAAAGAAAGTTTGGAAATAAAAAGAAAGACAGTTGAGAACTTTATTAAAAAAGGCTTGTATCCTTATTCAAAATATTATTTATCTGGAATTAAAAAAATGAGAGATAATTATTGGGGCAATCACTTTTCAACTATTGGCCTGGTTGGAATGAATGAAGCCTTGTTGAACTTTATCGGAGAAAATAGCGGCTCAAAAAGAGGAAGAAGATTTGCCATTGAAGTTTTAGATTTTATGAGAAAAAAATTAGTAAAATATCAAAAAGAGACTGAAAATATTTACAATTTAGAACAAACACCAGCTGAATCTACCGCTTATCGCTTGGCCCTAAAAGATAAAGAAAAATATCCAGATATCATTACTGCCGGCACAAAAAAGACGCCATATTATACAAATAGTACTCAGTTGCCGGTTAACTATACTGATGATATTTTTGAAGCTCTTAAGCTCCAGGATGAAATCCAGTGTAAATACACAGGAGGCAGTGTCCTCCATCTCTTTTTAGGAGAAAGAGTTTCTGATATCCAAACAGTGAAAAATTTAATTAAGAAAGTTTTTGAAAATTTCAGATTACCCTATATTACTTTAACTCCTACCTTTTCAATTTGCCCGGTTCATGGCTATCTATCCGGAGAGCATTTTTATTGTCCAAAATGCACCATTAAACAACCCTGTGAAGTTTATTCAAGAGTGGTCGGTTACCTTAGACCTGTGACTCAGTTCAATATTGGAAAACAGCAGGAGTTCCGTGAGCGAAAAGAATTTAAAATTAGAAGGTTAGAGGCAACTAAAACTTAATGGAAATTGGTGGGCTTCAAAAATTAACTTTGATTGATTATCCTGGCCGATTAGCGGCCACTGTTTTTATTATCGGATGTGATTTTCGCTGCCCATTTTGTTATTCACCAGAATTAGTTTTACCAGAAAAGATTAAAAACCAACCCAGAATTCCTGAAAAAGATTTTTTTGATTTTTTAAAAAAAAGAAAGGGATTACTTGAGGGGGTGGTAATCTGCGGGGGAGAACCAACCATTCATCAAAAATTGCCAGATTTTTGTCAAAAAATTAAAAAATTAGGATATTTAATAAAACTTGATACCAATGGTTCCAATCCAGAAATGCTAAAAAAATTAATCAACCCCCCACCATCTTTACGTTCTAAAAGTGGTGAGGGGTTAATTGATTACGTGGCAATGGACATTAAGGCTCCAAAAGCAAAATATAGTGAGGCTGCCGGAGTAAAAGTCAATATTAAAAAAATAGAAGAAAGTATTAATATTCTAAAGAACGATAAAATAGACTGTGAGTTCCGAACTACCGTAGTCCCCACCATCCATAAAAAAGAAGATATTATAAAAATTGCTCAATGGTTATCACCTGCTAAAAGATACTATCTGCAAAATTTTAGACCGGAAAAAACAATCAATCCAAAATTTGAAAAGATAAAACCTTATCCTCAGGAATATCTTTTGGAAATTCAAAAAGTAATTTCTCCCTTTTTTGAAATCTGCCAAGTGAGATAAAATGGGAGAATGACTGCCTCAAAAATCTTTTTATATTTTTGCCTTTCTTTTATTGGAGGGATTTTTTTAAATTCAATTATAACTATTTCTCAGCTCCTGATGCTGAGTTTTTTAATTTTTGGGATTTTATTGATTTCTCTTTTTTGGCAATATAAAAAGTTTGTCATTATTGGCTTTTGTATATTATTTTTAGTAGCTGGAATTTGGCGCCACCAACAAGCAGAATTAGAAATTATGAATAACGAATTAAGAAAATATAATGACCAAGAACAAAATATTACTTTAATAGGACGAGTTATTAGAGAACCTGATATAAGAGAAGAAAATATAAAATTAATAATCAAACCAGATAATATAGAGGGAAAAGTTTTAGTAACTACTAATCGTTATCCAGAGTATCGATATGGAGATAAATTAAAAATTACTGGAAATTTAAAAACTCCTCTGGAATTTGAGGATTTTAATTACAAAGACTATTTAGCCAAAGATGGAATTTATTCAGTAATCTATTGGCCAGAAATTGAATTGATTGAAAAAAATCAGGGAAATTTAGTTTATGCTAAAGTTTTAAGTTTCAAAAATAAATTAAGAGAAAGTATTTATCAAAATCTTTCTCCGCCCCAGGGTTCAATTCTGGGGGCAATAATTTTAGGAGATAAGAGTAGAATTTCTCAAGAATGGAAAGAGAGATTGAATTATGCTGGAGTAAGACATCTAACTGCGGTTTCCGGAATGCATGTGGCTATTTTAACCAGTGTTTTAATGGCTTTATTGATTGGTTTTGGCTTATGGAGGCAGCAAGCTTTTTATTTTGCCATAATATTAATCGCTCTTTTTATTGTCATGACAGGTCTCCAGCCTTCAGCTATTCGAGCCGGGATTATGGGTGGCTTATTTCTTTTTGCTCAGTATTTGGGAAGATTAAATAGTGCTTCCCGGGCCGTTGTAATGGCGGGAGCAGTAATGCTGGCTCAAAATCCTTTACTTTTAAGATTAGATGTTGGTTTTCAACTCTCCTTTTTAGCAATGATGGGAATAATTTATCTTCTGCCAATCTTTAGAAGTTGGTTTAGAAAAATTCCTAATCTTTTTCAATTTAGAAATATTTTAGCCATGACTTTATCTGCCCAAATTTTTACTTTACCAATTCTGATTTATAACTTTGGCTGCATGTCTTTAGTTGCTCCTATTACCAATGTTTTAATTCTTCCTTTACTCCCATTTATTATGATTTCAGGTTTTATTTTTGGATTAATTGGGATGATTTTCCAGCCCTTAGGATGGATTTTATCTTGGCCCTGCTGGTTATTATTAACTTATCTAACCAAAATTGTGGATTGGTTTTCCAGTAAATCTTTTGCCTCTTTAGCTTTAGAGATTTCCTGGATTTGGCTGTTCTTGCTTTATTTGATTTTAGGTTTAATTACCTGGCGATTAAATGAAAAACAAAAATTAAAATTTTTAGAGTATTAGTGCTAAAATAGATTTATGGAACAAAAAGCTTGGGTAATATCGGTCAATATGGGTTATGGCCACCAGAGAACTGCTTGGCCTTTAAGGAATTTAGCTTTTGAAGGGAAAATCATTAATGCTAATAGTTACCAAGGAATTCCCGAAATTGACCGAAAAATCTGGGAGACAACCAGAAGATTCTATGAATTTATTTCCCGTTTTAGAAGAGCTCCCCTTATTGGTGAGGCTACTTTTTCAATTTATGATCAACTTCAGAAAATTCTCAGTTTTTATCCAAAAAGAGATCTCTCTAAGCCAAATCTCGCCTTAAAACAGATATTTTCTTTGCTCAAAAAGGGCTGGGGGAGGCATCTAATTGAGAAATTAAAACAAAAGCCCTTACCTTTGATTAGTACTTTTTTTACTCCCGCTTTTATGGCGGAATTCTTTAATTATCCGAGCGCAGCGACGGGTCGAAAAGAACGAATGTTCTTTGAGCATCCGGGTGATATTTTTTGCGTAGTTTGTGATGCTGATATTGCCAGAACCTGGGCTCCATTAAAACCAGGCCGGAGCAAAATTAAATATTTTGCTCCAACAACTAGGGTAGTTGAAAGATTGAAACTTTATGGAGTAAAATCAGAAAATATTTTTTTGACTGGTTACCCTTTACCTATAGAGAATATTGGTACCAGTCCGCCAACTGGCGGAATGGAAATTTTGAAAGAAGATTTGAGATATAGACTTTTAAATTTAGACCCGCAAAAGAGATATTTTGAAAAATATAAAATATTGATTGAAACGAATTTGGGCAAATTACCAGAAAAAGCTAATCATCCTTTAACTATAATGTTTTCGGTTGGGGGAGCTGGAGCTCAAAAAGAAATTGGAATTAAAATTGTAAAATCCTTAGCTGAAAAAATTAGAACCGGACAAATTAAAGTAATTTTAGTGGCTGGCATTAAAGAGAAAGTTAGAGAGTATTTTAGGAAGAATATTGAACATTTGGGTTTGAAAGCTGAATTGGACAGAAACATTGAAATTATCTTCGAAAAAGACATCGAAAGTTATTTTCAAAAATTTAACTTGGCTTTAAGAAAAATTGATATTTTATGGACCAAGCCCAGCGAACTTTCTTTTTATGCCGCCCTAGGCCTTCCAATTATTATTGCTCCTCCAATTGGCTCCCAAGAAGAATTTAACAAAAGATGGCTTTTAAAATCAGGTTTTGGGTATCTGCAAGAAAATCTGAATCATACCAATCAATGGCTTTTTGACTGGTTAAACCAAGGATATCTGGCTGAGGCTGCCATGCAAGGGTTTGTTGAAGGGGAAAAATTAGGAACTTTTAACATTGAAAATTTATTGAAAATTGAAACGAATTAAAGATTCGTTAATTATTAAAAACATTATTTCAAAATGAAAAAAATTTTAAAATGGGCCTTAATCTCTTTTGGAATAATTGTTTTCCTTTTTTGTTGCTATCTTTTTATTGGTACCCCTCCAGAAGCAGAAAAAATAACTTGGGGAGTGAATTTTTCTCAAAAACATACTGAAAATTTGGACTTAGATTGGAAATCCACTTATTTAGCTTTATTAGATGATTTGGAAGTAAAAGATATAAAACTGATTACTCATTGGGATTTAATTGAGCCAAATAAAGGAGAATATTTTTTTGAAGATTTAAATTGGCAAATAAAAGAGGCAGAAAATTATAATGTAAATATTCTTTTAGTAATTGGTATGAAAACTCCTCGCTGGCCAGAGTGCCATATACCAGAATGGGCAAAGGGTTTGAGTAAAGAAAAACAACAAGAAAGCATTTTTAATTTAATTGAAAAAATTGTTCTAAATTATCGGGGTTCAACTTCGATAATAGCTTGGCAGGTTGAAAATGAACCTTTTTTCCCTTTTGGCGAATGTCCCTGGGTTGATAAAAATTTCTTGAAAAAAGAAATAGATTTGGTAAAATCTCTTGACTTCCAAAAAAGACCAATTGTTATTTCTGATTCAGGCGAAGGCTCTCTCTGGATTGAAGCTGCCAAACTGGGTGATATCGTTGGCACTACCATGTATAAAAAAGTCTGGTTTCAGCAGTTAGGGATTTATGTTTATTATCCCTTACCTCCAACTTTTTATTGGAGAAAAGCAAAATATATTGAAAAAATATTTGATAAAAAAGTTATTGTGGTTGAGTTACAGGCTGAACCCTGGGGACCAAGATTACTTTATGATTCTCCAATTGAGGAACAAGAGAAAACAATGAATTTAGAAAGATTTCAAAAAAATGTTGAATTTGCTAAAAAAACTGGATTTAGCCAATTTTATTTATGGGGAGCTGAATGGTGGTACTGGTTAAAAGCGAAACAAAATCAACCTGAAATTTGGTTGGAAGCCAAGAAAATATTTCAATGAGGAAAGCAATTGAAAAAAAGATAAAACAAAGGACAGAAAAGATAGTAAATACTTTTGATGAGTTTATTAATCAAAATGAAAAAATATTAGATATAGGTGCTGGTGGTGGTTGGATTGGTGAAGAAATTCAAAATCGAAAATCGGCCTCCGTTACTCTTTTAGATGTGATTAATTTTAATCAAATCCTCGATTTAAAATTTGTCCTTTATAATGGGGAAAATATTCCCTTTAAAGCTGACAGTTTTGATACCTCCTTTTTAATTTTCACTCTTCATCATTGTTTAAACCCTTTAAAAATTTTAAAAGAAGCAAAAAGAGTGACTAAAGAGAAAATTATTATCATTGAGGATATTCCTATTTCTCGGATTAATAAAATTTTTCTTTATCTTTGGGATATTTTCATTAATCTACCAAGTTTAATTAGGCCGCCTGGTGAAAATATTACTTTCGGCTTTAAAACCATTTCTGAATGGCAAAAAATATTTAATAGATTTGGGCTAAAAATAATTTTCCAAAAAGAATTCCAATCAAATAAACTAATCCACCACCAATTATTTATATTGAAAAAATGTTAAGTATAATTATTCCAACTTTAAATGAAGAGAAATACCTTCCTTTGCTGCTTGAAGAGATTAAAAAGCAAAAAGTCGATGGTTATGAAATAATTGTGGCTGATGGTGGCTCGGAAGACAAAACAACTGAAATCGCTAGAAATTATGGTTGTAAAATTGTTAAAGGAGGCCTACCGGCTAAAGGGAGGAATGAAGGAGCAAAGGAAGCTCAAGGAGAGATATTTTTATTTATGGATGCCGACAATATTTTTTTACCAGAAAATTTTTTTAAAAATCTTCTAGAGGAATTTGAAAAAAGAAAATTAGATATAGCCTCTTTCCCGATTTATCCTCAGGGAAATGGGTTTGATAAATTTGCTTACGGAGTATATAACTGGTGGGTAAATTTAACTCAAAGCTTTTCTGCTTACGCCACCAATTCTGTTTTGGTTAAAAAAGAAATCCATCAAAAAATAGGAGGATTTGATGAAGCAATAAAAATGGCTGAAGATCATGTCTATGCTAAGCAGGCCAGGAAATTTGGCAAATTCGGCTTTATAAAAACTGAACCAGTTTTAACTTCTACTCGGAGATTTGAACAAGATGGGAGGGCGAAGACTTATTTAAAATATTTTTTAGCTGGGATTTATATGTTTTTTCTCGGTGACATTAAATCAGATATTTTTAAATATAGATTTAACGGTTCAAAAAACCAAAAAAAAGTGGTATAATTTTAAATATGTCATTGTATGATTTACCAAAATTTAAATGGCCCAAAATCAAGAATCTGAGGATTAAATGCCCTAAATTCTGGCGTAATCGCGTTTTTTTAATTGTAATTTTAACTATTTTAATTTCCTCTCTCTTTGGTTTCTTAGCCGGAGCTATTTCTGGCAATTATTTTTTTAGCGAAGTAAAAAACTATCTTTCAAAATTAAACATTGAAATTCCAGAGCAAAAAATAACTGAGAAGGAAACGATAATTGAGAAGGAATACGTCCCTCAAACCACTCAGGAAGAGAAAATTATTCAGGCAGTCGAAAATGTTTCTCCAGTGGTAGTCAGTATTATTGTTACTAAAGACGTTAAAGTTTTAGAAGAATATTGGATTTATCCTTTTGAAGAATTCCCCTTTCAAATACCCGAGTACCAGGAAAGAATTGAAAAAAAAGAAGTTGGTGGAGGAACCGGTTTTATCGTTTCTGAGGAGGGACTAATTCTAACCAACAGCCATGTCGTCTCAGACGAAGAAGCTGATTATACTGTTTTTACTAATGATGGTAAAAACTATCCAGCTAAAATATTAGCTCGCGATCCTTTTCGAGATTTAGCCGTAATTGAAATTGAAAGCCAAAAGTCATTTCCGGTAGCTAATTTTGGGGATTCGGATAAATTGCAAATTGGCCAAGCCGTAATTGCCATTGGCAATGCCTTAGGAGAATTCAGAAATACGGTTTCGGTCGGAGTAATTTCTGGCCTGGGGAGGACGGTTACTGCTTCTGGCGGGGGACTAATCGAAACCTTAGAAGATGTTATTCAAACTGATGCGGCAATTAATAAAGGAAATTCCGGAGGGCCCCTTTTAAATTTAAAAGGAGAGGTGATTGGGGTTAACTTTGCTATGGCTCAAGCCGCCGAAAATATTGGCTTTGCCATCCCCATTAATAAAGCTAAAAAAGATATTGAGCAGGTTAAAACTTTAGGTAAAATAGTCTATCCCTATTTGGGAGTTTATTATTGCCTGATTGATGAAGAAGTTCAAAAAGAATATAATCTCTCAGTGGATTACGGAGCCTGGGTTGGTCGAGATAGATATTGCCGGCCTTATGAAAAAGGAGTGGTACCGGAGGCAGCAGCTGAGAAAGCCGGTCTTCAAAACGGAGATATTATTTTGGAATTTGACGGTCAAAAAATTACGACTGAAAATTCCTTAGCTAAAATTATTATGGAATATGACCCCGGAAATAAAGTGGTTTTGAAGATTTTAAGGGGAGATAAAGAAAAAATTGTTCAAGCTACTTTAGATGAAATGAGCCAGTAAAAATTGAAGGGTTCGACTCCCTTCCCCCGCACCAAAGCTACTAATAGCTCGCAATTCTTTTTTGCGGGCTTGATTTTTTTTGATTTCTTTTCTAAAATTAAAATGTATGAATGGTCCTCAAAATTTTACTCATAAAAGTCAGGAAGCCATTTTAACTGCCCAGGATTTAGCCAGAGAAAAAGGCCAACAGCAAATTGATGCCTTGCATCTTTTATATGCTTTACTTTCTCAGGAAGAAAGCGTGGTTTTAAATTTACTTCAGAGAATAGGAGCCGATACCGAGACTTTGAAAAGAAAAACAAAAATAGCTTTAGATGGGATTCCGGTCATTGTTACTCCCCAAACTTTCGGTCAGTTTTATTTAACTCAGGATATGGCCAAGGTTTTAGACCGGGCTAGGCAAGAGTCGGTAAAAATGGGAGATGAATTTGTTTCAGTTGAACATTTATTTTTAGCTTTGTTAGATACTGAAACCAAAGCTAAAGAGATTTTGGATAAAGCCACTTTTTTGCAGTCAGGGGGGAAAACTGGAGCCTTGGAACTTGGTAAATTGAATTATGAGACAGTTTTGAAGCAGTTAGCTCAAGTTCGAGGAGGAACTAGGATTACTGATCCTGAGCCAGAATCAAAATATCAGGTAGTGGAAAAGTATGCCAGAAACCTTACTTCTTTAGCCAGACAAAGAAAATTAGACCCAGTGATTGGCAGGGAAAATGAAATTAGAAGGTTAATGCAAGTCCTTTCCCGCAGGACAAAAAATAATCCAGTTTTAATTGGTGAAGCCGGGGTGGGAAAAACGGCTATTATTGAAGGTCTGGCTCAAAAAATTGTTTCCGGGCAGGTTCCCGAAAGTCTCAAGGAAAAAGAAATTATTGGTTTGGATTTAGGAGCCTTGGTAGCTGGTACCAAGTATCGGGGAGAATTTGAAGACAGGGTCAAGGCCCTTTTAAAAGAAATCAATCGAGCCGGGGGAAGATACTTTTTATTTATTGATGAGCTGCATACCTTAGTCGGTGCCGGAGCAGCTGAAGGAGCAATTGATGCTTCAAATTTATTAAAGCCGGCCTTACAAAGAGGGGAATTGAGAGCAATTGGAGCTACCACTTTAAAAGAATATCAAAAATATATTGAAAGAGATCCGGCTTTAGAAAGAAGATTTCAGCCAATTTATGTTGCCGAACCCTCAATTGAAGATACTATTTCTATCTTGCGGGGGATTAAAGAAAAATACGAATTACATCATGGAGTAAAGATTAAAGATTCCGCTTTAGTGGCGGCTGCCGAGCTTGCTGCCCGTTATATTACTGATAGATTCTTACCAGACAAAGCGGTTGATTTAATGGACGAATCCATGAGCTCTTTGAGATTGGAAATTGAATCTGAGCCAGTGGAGTTGGAAAACTTAAAAAAGGAAATTCAAAAATTAGAAATTGAAAAGCAGGCCCTCAAAAAAAACCAGAAAAAACAAAGAGTAATCTCTCGGCAATTGGCTGATTTAAAAGAAAAAGCTAAAGGGTTAGAAGCCAAATGGCAATCAGAAAGAGAGACTATTGCCAAAATTAAGAATTTTAAAAAAGAAATAGAAACTACTCGCTTTGAGGTAGAAAAGGAACAGGCAGCAGCTAATTTACAAAAAGTGGCTGAAATAAAATATGGGAAAATTCCCAATCTTTTTAAAGAATTAAAACGAGAAGAAAGAAAATTAGCCAGGTTCCAAAAAAGTCGGCCAATTTTAAAAGAAGAAGTTTCCGAAGAAGATTTAGCTAATGTAGTTTCTAGATGGACTGGCATTCCGGTCACCAGGCTTTTGGAAGAAGAGGCTAGAAAATTGGAAAAAATGGAAGAAATTATTTCTCGGAGAGTGATTGGTCAGCGAGAAGCAATTTCAGCTATTTCCAATGCCATTCGACGTTCTAGAGCAGGGATTTCTGAGGAAACCAGGCCTTCGGGTTCTTTTATGTTTTTGGGTCCAACCGGGGTGGGGAAGACCGAAACCGCTCGAGCTTTAGCTGAATTTTTGTTTAATGATGAAAATGCTTTAGTCAGATTGGATATGTCAGAATATATGGAAAAGCATACGGTTTCTAAAATGATTGGCGCTCCTCCTGGTTATGTTGGTTATGAAGAAGGAGGTCAATTAACTGATAAAATCAGAAGAAGGCCTTATTCAGTGATTTTATTAGATGAAATTGAGAAAGCCCATCCCGATGTTTTCAATATTTTACTTCAGATTATGGAAGATGGCCGATTAACTGATGCCAAGGGTAGAGTTGCCTCTTTTAAAAATTCAATTTTAATTATGACTTCCAACATTGGCTCTGAACATATTGCTAGGATGGGTTCCCTTGGTTTTTTGGGAGAATCTGAAAAATCGGAAAGAAAATCTCTGAAAGAAAAAGTAATGGAAGCTCTAAAAGAAGAATTTCGGCCAGAGTTTTTAAATAGAATTGATGAAATTATTATTTTTAATTATCTGGGGAAACCGGAAATCAAAAAAATAGTTGATTTAGAGCTTCAAAAAATGGCTGAACGTTTGAAAAATAAAAAAATTGAGATTAAGGTTACAGAAAAAGCCAAAGAACTTTTAGCTGAGCGGGGCTTTGATCCCAATTTAGGAGCTAGACCTCTTAAAAGAATAATTCAGAAATTAGTTTTAGACCCTCTTTCTTTAAAGATTGTGGGGGGAAAAGTTTTAGAAGGAGAAAAAGTAATGGTTGACCTTGAAAACGAGAGGATTATTTTTAGAACTCTAAAAGATTTAATTAAAGCCAAACCTCGCAAGGAAAAGGTTGCTGTTTAATGAATCTTTGATTCATTTCAAGTTTCGATGAATTTTTGATTCATTTTACTGTTTAAACTTTTGCTTTAAACATTGTGCTTAAAAACATTTCCAAAATTATTAGCATTTTTATTATAGGGATAGTTGGCGGAATCTTTGCTGACCAAATTTTGTGGCCATATTTCATTGAAAGGCCACTTTTTCATCAATACAGATTGGAACAAAGCCCGGTTTATGTTACTGAAAGAAAAGAAGTTACTATTCAAGAAAATGTCGCGATAATCAATGCCATTGAAAAAGTAGAGAAAGTAGTAGTGGGAGTGAGAACCGAAACCAAAACAGAAAAAATTTTAGAAGGTTCAGGTTTAATTATTACTTCCGATGGTTTAATGGTTACCTTGGCTGACTTAGTCCCTCAGGGTTCTAATTTCAGTTTTTTTATCGATGGGAAAAAAGTTCATTTCCAGATTTTAAAAAGAGACTTGAAAGAAAATTTAGCCTTAGTAAAAATTGAGGAAGCCAATTTACCAACGGTTAGATTCGCTGACTTAGAAAAAATGAAATTAGGAGAAAGAGTTTTTCTGGTCGGGGTGATTTTTGAAAAAGAAGAATCTTCAAAAATTGTTAACGAAGGAATTGTCAAAACTTTTGGTAAAGATTTCATTAAAACTAATATTTTTGAAGAAAATATCCTTAAAGGAAGTCCTTTGTTTGATATTGAAGGCAATATCTTGGGGTTAAATACTATTGATAAAGAGGGCAAAGTGATTGCCATCCCCATCTCCAAAATCAAAGCTTTCGCCGGCTTTTAAAATCGCTCTCGCTTGATTTTTTATTCATTTTGCCATATATATAATAAAAAATCTTCTTTAAGCACCTTTTAAACTTGATAAAGGAAAGAAAAATAAAGGAGGGAAAACGCTTTGCGAAAACTAAAATCAGAGGAAGTTCAGGAAAATAAAGTATTTCATAATGCTGGACGATCAGTAAGAGTATTAAGGATCAAGACGGAAAAGCCCCAATCTCCACCTCTTCGAGTGGTAGTTTTTCAGGAGCTCGGGCTCGGAAATCGAGCGGAAGAAAGACATTTGTCAATGAATGCCTTCTGTGCCCGATATGAAAGGAAGAAAAGATAAAGAGGAATAGATGATGGGTTCCGAACAAGCCGTTCGGGTTTTTTCTCCCCAACGTGAAGCGCAGCCAGCAGGCTGAGCCGAGGGGCATCTCTCTAGATTTATTCTAGATTTAGATGTCCCCTTTTTTAATTTAAAACCGGAATATCTATCGACTTCGTAAATCGATAGATTAGGGGCTTGACAAGGTGGCTTGGGTGTTTTAAAAAGGGATATTATGGCTAAGAAGCAAAAACTGATTATTCTGGCAATTATTATTTTAGTTCTCGTCGGAGGAGGACTTTTTTATTGGCAAAATCGGGAGATTAAAGGAAGCCCGGAAGATTATGTGATTATAGAAACTGAAGAAGGAAAATTTGTTGAAAATAAAAAAGCAGGATTAACAGTGAAAGTGCCAGAAGGATGGGAAGTTAAAAAAATAGAGCTTCTTGAGGGTTCAATGGTATTTTACACTCCAGATATAGAAGAAAGATGGTTAAACGAAATGATACCCTTAGAAAAGGGGTGTGGAATAGATATGGCTGTAGTATATAAAAAAATGAATTTTGAAGATATAAAAAAAGAAATAGAAGAAATACATAGTATATTGACGAAATCTGACAAATTTGAACTAACAACCATTAATAATCGTTCTGTATTAAAAAATACTTTTGATAGTTCAGTTTTTGGTCCCGGCGTTTCTATTTATTTTCTTAATAAAAATAAGTTATATAGTTTTGGTATTTATTGGGGACCTGATGAAAAAGAAGAATGTATTGGAAAGTTTGATGAATTCTTAAAAACAATTTCTATTGATTAAAAAATTAATAAGGAGGGAAAGGAGGGAAAGAAATTATGAATAGAAAATCTTTATTAGTATTAATAATTCCATTAATTGCTTTGGTGGGATTTTTATTTTTCCCTAAAATCGGCTTAGCAAATGATTTTGAAAATATTACTCCAGAAGAAGCAGGAAAATATCTTGAACTGCCCGGAGAAAATGCTGAAAAAATACTTGATAGCCTGCATCAGGTTATGACCGATAAAGGAATTGATTTAATAACTTCAGTTGTTGCTACCGACCAACAAATAGCTGTAGTGGCAATTCTTGATAAAATATCAAAAATACATATTCTGAATCATTTTTTAGTAGATGCGCCAATAGAAATTATCGGAAAAATAATAAAAACTGCCGTAGATATGGCTCGTTTGTTCGGGGCTAAGGATATTTCAGTAGTTATGGATAAATTTGAAAAAGAAACCGTAAATATGGCGATTGATTATGCAATGAAAAAATTATTTCAGGATGAAATTAAAGTAACGCCCGGAGCCATACAATTTAAATATAAATCCTATCAGGGAGAGCAAAAAGAAGTTGTCCTTCAGTATATTATTATTTATCAACCCTTAGGTGATAAAAAAGGAAAGGTTGAAATAAGATTTTATTCACCAAATCCTATTGAACCACCAAACATTAAAGGAATTGTTGGAATTATGCGAGGGATATTTTTTGATCTTAATCACGACCTTCCTCCTTTTATTGCTGAGATTAGTGGTACGGTAGAAAAAACAGATTTAAGAGCATATCGCTGGATTGAAGGCCCGACGATTAAAATTACTTTTTCTGACTCGGTGCCGGATTTTGGGATAAAACCGCTTACTTTTTGGGAAAAGCATTTATTAAAACCCATAGAGACTGCAATTAAAAATATAGAAGTAATTATCACTAAAGTCACTGGAAAATCATTAGGTATCGTTGATATTTGGGAGAAAATCAAATCGACTTTTTCGAGATTTAATCCGTTTTCGCCGGCGGCAGTGGTGGGGACCCAATTGCCTGAGGGAGAGGAACTTGAGGAAGAAGATTTAGAGGTTGAAGAACCATTGGCTGAGGTAGGACAGGAGGTGGGAGAAGAAGTTTCAGAAGAACCAGAAATAGAGCCGGAATTAAGCTTGGAGGAAACTCAAGAAATATTGGATAGTATTTCAGAAAAGATTAAGGAGAGCAATGAGGAAGCCGAAGAAAAGGAAGAAGAGACAGTGGAGGAAGAAATTGAAGAGCCTGAAGAAGAGGAAGAAGAAACTGAGCCGGAAGAAACGCCTATTACTATCTGCGAAAAAATTCCAGGAAATTCGCCCGTCAGAAACAAAATTATTATCAACGAGGTCGCCTGGATGGGTGGAAGTACCTCGGCAAATGACGAGTGGATCGAACTCAAAAATCTGTTTAGTAGCCAGATTAATTTAGCTGGCTGGCAACTTTTAGATAAAGAGAAACAAATCAAAGTAGTTTTTGAAGAAGAGGTTATTCCGGCTGGCGGATTTTATCTTTTGGAGCGGACTGATGATGACTCAGTCTCAAATATTGCTGCTGATTTTATTTATACTGGCGGTCTTGGTAATACTGAAGAAGCTCTCTATCTTTTTAATGAAAACTGCCAACTTCAAGACGAAGTTATAGCTAATCCTGATTGGCCGGCAGGGGATAGCAGTTCTAAGAGAACAATGGAGAGAAAAAGTAATTTAGATTGGCAAACCAGTCAAAATATTGGCGGTACGCCAAAGAGAGAAAACAGTGGAGGATATTATGTATATCAAGGTGGCGGCGGCTATTCGCCACCACCACCGCCTCCACCAGAACAAGTTTGTGATTCAGAAAACATAGATTTATGTATTACCCAGGAATTATGTGAAGGAGCCAGTTTATATTGGTATAACGAAACCTGCAATTTAGATGCTGAACCAGAGCCAGAAGAAATTTTAATTACGGAAATTCAAATCGGAGCAGAAGGAGATGAAAAAGAAGAGTTTGTTGAACTTTATAACCCTAATGAAACCGATGTTACTTTAACCGGCTGGTATATGCAAAGAAAAACAGAAACAGGTTCTGATTATTTATCTTTTGCCCCGAGCGCTTTGTTTTCTGGAAAAACAATTCAAGCAAAAAATTATTTTCTCATTGCTCGCCAGGATTCCAGTTTTACTTCTTTAGCTGATATTATTATTGATAATCCCCTTACCGCCAATAATAGTTTAGTTTTGAAAAATCAAAATAAAATAATAATTGATGAATTTAACTGGCCAGAAGTTCCAGCTGGGCAGAGTTACGGTAGAAAATGGGACGAAACCAGCCAAACATATTTAGATGATTTTGAGCTTCAAATTCCTACCCCCAAAGCGAAAAATCAACCTCTTCCCCCCGAAGAACCTCCTTCTGAAGCAACTTACCAATTAGCGATTGACTACAGAGTTGAAGATGATGATCCGGGTAACTCCTGGCAAGATGAACCTTTAGCTTTTGATGGGGATACAGAGACATTTGCTGAATCCAAAGTTAGTCATAATAGCTGGACTGCCTGGTTAGAACTTCTTCCTCCCGCTGAAAAGAGCTTGGGAATTCGCTTTTGGATAGATATTGGGTCCCCGAGGTCTTTTTTTCAAGTAGAAGTTCTTTACAGTGACTATGAAAGCTGGGATTGCCTTAAAAATTGGAATTTTCCCTATTCTCCGGCGCCTAAAGGGAAGTGGGTGATACTTGATTATCCTGAAGGAGAGAAGTCAGTAGAAAAAGCCAGAGTTAAGTTTCACTCCGCTGGTTATAGTCATTTCTATCCAGTCTATCTCAGCGAATTCCAGTTCAAAACTTATGAATAAGGATTTTATTTACAAACGGGGCGGCCGTAAGAATATTTACCTATGAAGAGGCCGTTTTGGTCTCGCAAATAAAGAGTATCGCAATCGTCACTAACAACAATGTTCCTGTTCATGTAAATATGCCAGTTATTCCCGATGAAGTCTTCATCTCGGGAATAATTTCGATAACAGCCACCATAATTAAAATTATCAGTAAGATAAGCTACGCATTCTGAATCAGTGGAAATCCTGAAATTACTAGAGTAATCTGGAATTTCGCATTTTCCCAATCTAAGAATAAATTCTTGGCAGCAAGGATCGAGATGGGAAATTTCTTCACTTGTTGGTTTCGGACAATTTTTGGGCAAAGGAATAGGGAAGTCACGATAATGCGTGAAATAACCCAGGCATTTGTTAGGCCGAAAATTTCTACCCCTTCCAAGGGGGTTTGAAGCGCCGGATAGATATATTATATCTCCTCGTTCAATAAAAATACTTTCACTAGGAACTGGATTATAATAAGGATTGTATTTTTCGATTCCTCCGGGAACGACAAAACTTCCTCTTTTCCCCTTAATTTTCCAACCGGTAATGTTGATTTCTTCTTCGTTTTTAAGATAAGTGCTCAGGGTGATTAAAGAGGGGCGAGAGGAAGTTTGAGATCTCGTACTAGAAATTTTTACTTTATCAAAATAAGGAGAAGTATTTATTTTAAAATTTCTTCTGGCTGGGGTTGGGTCAAAAGTTATATTTTTAATTTTTGCCCTGACTAAAAAAGTGTATTCTTTAGGCCCTGAAGGCAAATTAATTGTTCTCTGTTTAGAAGAAGTTTCTTTCCAATCTTCGTCAAATCCCTCCACTTTTGTTTCAAATATTATTCTGCCTTCAGTTTCTTCGGGCGAAACTTTCGCTTTAAACTCAAAAACAACCCTATTTGTTTCCTCAATGACTTCTCCTTCTTCAGGGCCGGAAGTTATATATGTATTAACTGAGATAGTGGGCTTTACTTCGGTGGGCTTTACTTCGGCGGGTTTTACAACAGGTTTTACAGCAGGCTTTGCAGCAGCAACACTCCCTTGAGCTTGAGGAAGGGTTTCTTGAATTTCTGCTTTAAGCAACTTTTCTTCTTGTTCTGGCGTTTGCCCAAAGTAAAAGTAACCTCCAAGAATAACAGCAAGAATAATAAAAACGGCGATAGGTTGCATAATATTAACTATTATAACATAAAAATTAAAAATGACAAGTCTAAATATTTTTGACCTATTTTTTGATTTTTGATATAGTTCTTCTAAGTCGTCATTATGGACAAAGATTTTTTAATTAAACTTACTAATAATCTTTATCGCTTAACTATACTTTTTCCCAAAAAAGAACCTTTGCGATATAAAATGAGGGGATTGGCAGATGAGATTTTGGCTAATCAAACCGAAGAAAAACTGGAAATTCTCAATAGTTTTTTTGAAGTGGCAAAAAGCCAAAATTGGGTTACCCCTCAAGATATATTGAACCTTCAGCAAGAATATAGTAATGTAAAAGAAGAATTAAAAAAACTCTCGGAAGTTCAGCTCCCGAAAGTTGAAAAAAGACGAGAAATTGAAGAAACAATCCCCGGGCGCCAACAAAAGATATTAGAGGTTTTAAAAGAAAAAGGGCAAGTCCAGGTTTGGGAAATCCAGAAAATTCTCCCAGAAGTAACTAAAAGAACCCTGAGAAGAGATTTTGAGAATTTATTAAATCAAGGCTTAATTGAGAGAATGGGGGAGAGAAACGAAACTTTTTACCAAATAAAAGAAGATAGGTCATAGGTAGGACATTATGTCCTACCCTTTGTCCTAATCCTTATGGCTAATCCACGAAAAATCTTTAGTAAAATATACGACCAACATATCGATAAAATCTATCGTTTTATCTTTTTTAAGGTAAATTCCCAGGAAATTGCTCAAGATTTAACTTCGGAAACCTTTTTAAGGGGCTGGGAGAGTTTTAAAAACGGCAATAAAATTGAAAACCCCCAGGCTTTTTTATATAAAATTGCCAGGAATTTAGTTACTGACCATTACCGGGAAAAAGGCAAAGTCAAGATTGTTTCAGCTGACTATGTAAAAATCACTGATCCCCGAACAAATTTAGAGGAAAAAGCTATCCTGAACTCAGACCTCGATACTATCAGATTGGCTTTAACCAGCTTGAAAGAGAACTATCAAAACGTGATTATCTGGCATTATTTAGATGATTTATCAATCTCAGAAATCGCTAAAATACTGGATAAATCAGAAGAGGCAACTAGAGTTCAGCTCCACCGGGCCTTAAAATCCCTCCGGGCGACAATAAATAAAGTATAATTATGGCAGCGAAGACTCAATTTAAAACAGATATAGTAGAAAGATATAAAAATGGAGAAAGTTCTTACCAAATAAGCAAAAATGAGGGGTGTAGTTATAATGCTGTTCTTAGGGAATTAAAAAGGAGAGGAATTAATACAGGATTGAGATTTTGGACCAAAAAGGAAATAGAAAAATTGAAAGAGCTTTATCCTATTACATCTAAAGAAGAATTATTGAGAGAATTCCCCAATAGGGGAAAAGAAGCTATCAGGGTTACAGCTAACAATTTAGGATTAAAGAAAAAAGAATGTAAGAAAATCTGTAGAGGCTGCGGAAAAGAATTTATTATAAAAACTAGAAGAAAATATAACTATAAAAAAGGATTTTGTTCAAAATGTGCGAAGAAGCAATGGGAGCATAATAACTTAGAAAACGGGAGAAAGAGAAAGAAATGGTGGCTTCAAAGAAATCCAGAATATGCGAATCGATATTATAAACAGTTAAGAAAAGAAAGTCCAAAATATCACCTTGATTGCAATATGGGGACATTGATTTGTCAATCCTTAAAAGACAAAAAAGGGGGAAGAAGGTGGGAATCTTTAGTTAGTTATACCCTAAAAGAGTTAATGGAACGCTTAGAGAACCAATTTGACGATAAAATGAATTGGGATAATTACGGGAGTTATTGGACAGTTGATCACATAAAGCCAAGAAGTTTGTTTAAATATACTTTCCCAGAAGACCCAGAATTTAAAGAGTGTTGGGCATTGAAAAATTTACAGCCCTTAGAAAGAATTGCCAATTTAAGAAAGAGTAACACTTTCGCCTTTTAACCGTCTACTATGATAGAGAGGTAAATAACGCTCATATTTTTAGATGGTGACCGAAAAAGAACTCATTGGTAAAATTCGCGAACTTCGCCAGATTCGACCCAGAAAAGACTGGGTTGTTTTGGTTAAAAGCCAGATTTTAGGCGAGGAACCAAAAATATTATTTTTCCCATTTTTCAAGCCAGTTTTGGCTACAGTAACTGCCTTTGGAATTTTATTTGGAATCTTCTCTTTAGCCCAAAATTCTCTGCCTGGTAACACCTTATATTCAATAAAAAAGATGATTGAGAAAGGCCAGGCAGTTTTTGTTTCGGAAGAAGAAAAACCCGCTTTTCAATTAAAATTAGCTAATCAAAGATTAGAAGACCTGACCAAGGTCCCAGTCAAGAATCTTGTCCCAGCCATCGAAGAATATCAAGCCAATATTTCTGAAGCTGCTAAAAATTTGACTGAAGCAAAAAAGCCAGATGTGGAAAAAATTGTTGCCCAAACCAAAAAATTAGAAGAAAATAAACAGAAAGTAGAGGCCTTGGGGGTAGTCTTAGGGGAGACTGAGAAATTAGATAATGCTATCTCCCAATTGGTAGAAAGGGAAATTGAAGAATTAGAAAGTCAGACCTTGACCGAGAGTCAGCAAGAACTTTTAGAAGCAGCAAAAGAAGATTTTGAGGCCGGTAATTACAGTCAGGCCTTAGAAAAAATATTAATTTTAAGCTACCAATAACAATGGAAAGTCGCGAGCTTCGTAACCATTACGTAAGGTCGCGAAGATAAAATGGTCGACGCGACAAAATAAATTAAAAACTAATAACAAATAACACAGAAAATAAAATGAATAACACAATAAAAAAGATTGTTGCGAGTATAACTGTTTTGACTTGTGCAGGTTTGCTGATTGGTCCTGGCGTAGCTCAGGCTTTAACTGTAGAAGAGTTATTAGCTCTGATAGCCGGAGCTAGTAGCTTAGAAGATTTACAGGCTGATATAGCTGCCGCTCAAGCTGGAGAAGAGGAAGGAACGGTAACCATTGAAGGCGTTCCAGCTGACTTTACTTTTGAGACTAATCTCAAATTAACAAGCACTGGAGATGACGTTAAATACCTTCAAATCGTTCTAAACTCCGATTCTGCTACCCAATTAGCCGCTTCAGGCGTAGGTTCTGCTGGAAATGAAACCAGCTACTTTGGTCCTTTGACCAAAGGAGCGGTGATTAAATTCCAGGAGAAATATACCGAAGATTGTTTGGCTTCTTGGGGCTTAACTGAAGGAACTGGCTATGTTGGTTCAACCACCAGAGCTAAGTTAAACGAGCTCTTAGTAGGAGCAGTAGTTCCTACTGGTTGTGGATGTACAGATTGGGAAGGTGTTGCTTGCGGTGGCGGAGATTGTCTAGCCACTGAAATGCAACAAACCCGAACCTGTGAGCCAGAGGAAGGCGCAGCCGAAGATGTCTGTGAAGACGTGGCCACAAGCCAATGCGTAG
>Ga0307431_1000546_pt1 | contig 24947 bp, 28 predicted proteins | sample SalMarWE160170MG_FD_202155 | JGI IMG/M metagenome (GOLD analysis project Ga0307431, IMG submission 202155) | Salt marsh sediment microbial communities from the Plum Island Ecosystem LTER, Massachusetts, United States - WE1603-170 | ecosystem: Environmental > Aquatic > Marine > Intertidal zone >...
CCCGAACAGTGCTACAAGTCAATTTTACATATGCGACGGTGCTCAATCATTTTTGGATGATAATTACGCTGCATTTGGTGTGGTAATTGATGGAATTAATGTAGTAAAAGACATTGCATCAGTAAGTACCACAACAAAAAATGACATGACCGACTGGCCTGTAGATGATGTAACAATCAATAGCATAACGATAGAAAATCAATAAAGAAAGGTGAAAAAATGACAAATAAGATAGCAGAATTTAATACCAATAAAGGCAATTTTAAAATAGAACTTTTTGGAGATAAGGCACCTTTAACGGTTGGAAATTTTACCAAACTAGTAGACGAAGGTTTCTACAACGGTCTTATTTTCCACCGCGTAATCCCAAACTTTATGATCCAAGGTGGCTGCCCACATGGAACAGGCAGAGGAGGACCAGGACATACAATAAAAGACGAATTTCATCCGGATTTAAAACATGACTCAAAGGGCATGCTCTCAATGGCAAATGCAGGTCCAAATACTGGAGGATCGCAGTTTTTCATAACAGTAGCTCCTACTCCATGGCTTGACGGAAAGCATTCCATCTTTGGTAAAGTAATCGAAGGCATAGATGTAGTCGATGAAATATCTAAAGTTGACAAGGGCAGAAACGACAAACCTCTAAAGGATATCATCATAAATAGCATTAAAATTACACCTTAACGGAAGTGATAACTATGACTATTCTTTCTGATAGAGATATAGAAATATCGCTGGAAAAAAGTGAGCTTGGCATAGAACCATTTAACCCAAAAAATCTCACGCCAAATGGCTATGACATATCGATAGATGAAATCTATATAAAAAAAACAGATCAACACATCAAGAAGGGAATGGCAACAATTCCTGCCCTCACATGGTTTGCAATCAGTACAAAAGAATTTGTGAAAATGGGGCCACAAATTACCTCTCAATTATGGATACGGTCAAGTTATGCAAGAAAAGGCATAATGGCAAGTTTTGGTAAGGTAGATGCAGGATTTCATGGCACGCTCACCATCAGCTGCTTCAACTCAAACGATGAAGAAATTGAGATACCAATTGGCGACAGATTCTGCCAAATGGTTTTTGAAAATCTTTCAACAGCACCTACTGAACTTTACGATAAAAAATCTGGCAATTATCAAAATCAAAGAGGAATAAAACTATAAAACCTTCCTGGCAAACGTTAGATATCCTGTATGACCCAGCATATCAAAACTAGGCCTGGTACCATAGTCAGAAACTATCATTTCCCGCTGAATATTCTCAAATGTCTTAATCTCAATAAAGTTGTTTTTCCTGACTTTTTTAACTGTCTGTTCTACCTGTGATATAAGTGGAGAATACGTACAGAAATAACCACCTGGCTTTAGCGTATTCCATGCATGATCTACCACTTCCCATGGATTTGGTATATCAAGGATTACTGCATCTAGATCTTTTTCATCTATTCCTTTAGTAATATCTTTGACTTGTGTTGTTACATATTTGTCTAGCCCTGCCGCTTTTAGATTTTTCATAGCATGCTCGATAAAATCCTCGCGTTTGTCATATGAAATAACCATTCCACCAGGGGCTACAGCAGTCGCAAGTGCTACTGTAAGAGAACCAGAACCTATACCTGCCTCTAAAACTGTATTTCCTGATTCAACAGAACAATTCATTATTATGTGCGCAGCGTCTTTAGGAAGAATAATCTGTGCTCTGCGTTTCAAAGCCTGAAGTTTATCCAGTAAAGATGGTTTTAGAACCCAGAACTCCTTATTTCCTATCTCTATTCTTTCTCCATATTGTTTTCCCACCAGAGAACTGGGATCAATCACACCCACTCCTTTGAACTTATCTGTCTTACCGTTTGTATCAATGATAAATTTCCTGTAAGCAGAATCAATAAGAACCACGCTTTCACCTTCTACAACTTTTTTACTCATGTTAATCTACCATTATATGCCAGTTAAAGAACCAAAACCAATACTCTCAATATCAAGTTGATCAAGCCATTCATCATAACATTCGCACTCAAGATCATCAAATACATTTACTTCTTGATTAAGTGAAAATGAGACTATAGCACCAAGAATCTTATGATCGCATTTTCGACAGTTATGTGCTCCTCTAAAGCCACCTCCCCCCGATATGTCACATTTGATTCTCTTATTTCCAACAATTCGCTTACCCTCTTTTAGTATTTCAACAACACTCCAAAGCCATGCAGGGCGATATTGCTTTCTCCTCCACAGATATTCTACCAATGTCTTGCGTTGCACATTTGTAGGGTTGAATGATATGATGTCAGTTATATCTTTAATTTTATCAACTGTTTCAATGCTATCTTCGATTGATTCTTTCTCGGTGAGAAATGGTGGTTTTATGAGTACGTAAGTCTTGAGTTGACTGCCGTTTTTTTTCAAAATATCCGCAGCATTTTTGTAGTCGGCAAATGTAAAACCTTTGTTAACTGCATGTTCTCTCACAAAATCGTTTGCAGTCTCAAGGCCTATACCTACTTCAAATGTTTTAGATCGGATAGCATCTTTTACATCTAACAGCCTGTCATCTGTAACATACTCCGGTCGTGATTCAACCGATATTTTGTCTGCTTTTTCAGCAAGTCTCCTCAATATCTCAAGTCTTGCGTGTGGTTTAACCTCGCTATCATCAAGAAAACTGCCAGAATTGAATATCTTAACAAGCTTTTCGCCATTGTATTTTTGCATAGCAGTTTCAAATTGTTTTAACAGATCTTCTTCAGTTACCTTGCTCCAAAGACTGTCATTAAAATATCCGCACATGGTACAACCAGATTTAAGGGACCACGTACATCCTCTGGTTCTAAAAATGATTACAAAAGCATCAACAATTTTATCTTCTAAAACGTCTTTTTCAGACCAGAATCCAACAGGCTTTTTTGGATCTTGTATTCTAGGTGTAAAATCCTTTTTTAGATTGCTACAGAAATCTGCTAGTTCTTTCATATCTAGTTTCTTCTACCTTCTTTTCTACGGAATTTAAAGATGAATAGCACGACGATAAGAGATAGAACAAACACTAACAACTCAAATCCCGGAACTTGAGCGAACATAGGATGTGGAAGTTCTATTTCCGGTGGGGGCTCTATTCCGATCTCGGGAGCGTTACTTACGTTAAAATAATACGAATCCCCATCGACCACGGTGTTGTTAAATTGAGTAATTAAATTATCGAAATAATAGATTACAGTAGCATATACATTAACTGTTACATTCTTGTTTTTTATCCATCCTTCGTACTTTGGATAGGTCTCATAAAAACCATCTTTTTCAGTAACATTAATCTCTTCTCCGCCGTCAACCGTATAATACACTCGGTCAAAATCAGAGTCTATGTCGAATTTAATGCTATTAGCATATGTAACTTCACTCCCAACAGGCGGCAAAGCCAGTTTAATTATACCATCGCCGTATTCAAAAGTGCCATCCTTACTGCTCTTATGCCCACTATCATCTGTGGTCAGCAGTGTAAAATTGTATGTTCCATCAATACCACCATTGTTTTCATATGTGTATAAAAAAATGTTGTTTTCAAATGTAAAATCCGTGGGATGATAACTTGTACCATTTGGATAAGTTAAACTTAAATCAATATCGTCAACACCAACATTATCTGTAATTCTTGCTACAATTCTAACCGTGCCACCTAATTCCTGAGCAGATGGCAGCGTAACAACCTCAATACGAGGCGCCTCATCGTCATAAAATGGAGGGTTAACCAGCAATATAAGTATAAGTAACCAAGTAAAAAAATAAACCGCATACGATGAAAAAATTCCTTTTCGTCCAAGCTCTGCAATATCAATGTTAAGTCGGATAAAAAGATATTTCAACCATGCTGCAGTGAAAACACCAAACAATAAAACCAGTTCCCATCGAAAAGCATTTCCACTTAAGAGAGACCAGAACCCAAAAGAGATGAAAGCTACAGCAACACCGAACATGAATGAGAGGAATGTAATCTTGATCTTTTGTCTTTCAGTTTTAATGAACTTTTTTTCGTCGAACTTTGGAATTTTAAAATCTATTTCCTTTTCATCATCTTTTTCTTTTCTCTTTTTTGCCATCGTGGTGGGATATAGTTCTTATTTAAAGGTTTTTCTCATCCTTATTTTATATGTGTAATCCCATAAGCATTTATCTTAAAAACAAAGGATTAAACTCAGAAGTTTTTTAGGAATTTCTAAATTTTGGAATGAAAGAAGAGTCTACCTCTATATTTTTTCCTTGTAAGACTCTGCATCAAGTAAATCGTCTAACTCTTCCTTGTCCTTAATTTCTAGTTCTACAAGCCACCCATCATCGTAAGGGCTCTCATTTATGGTCTCAGGTGTATCTTCAAGCTTCTCGTTTACACCAACAACTTTTCCACTGATTGGTGAATATATCTCTGAAACAGATTTCACTGATTCAACAACACAGAGCTCATCCCCCTTTTTAAGTTCCTTACCAACTTCTGGCAATTCAGCAAAAACAATATCTGTAAGCTCTGATTGGGCATGATCAGTAATCCCAATGAGTACAGTATCGCCTTTTATTTTCAACCATTCATGCGTATCAGTATATTTCAAATCATTTCTAATTTCACTTGCCATGATTATCAAAATCCGTTATTTCTAACACTGTTTTAAACATTTCCTAATTTTGTTTTGCCCAGTCCTTTTTCACAAATGGTGGTTTTACAACCTTTGCTTTGACTTGCCTTCCCCTTATAACAATGTCTAAAACGCCATCTTTTCCCCTAAAATCTGGATGAACATATGCCATTGCAAGTCCCTTATTCAGACATGGGGACAATGTTCCACTGGAAACCACTCCTATCTTTTTTCCTTCTTTTTGTACTTCGCAACCATGCCGTGGTATACCTCTATCTATACATTCTAGATATGTGAGGCGATGATAATCTCCCTTTTCTTTTTGTTTTAACAAAGCATCTTTTCCAATAAACTCGTGATCCCAATTTATCGTCCAGGACATTATTGCTTCAAGTGGTGTTCTTCCGCCTTCAAATTCGTTTCCTGCAAGGAGGAAACATTTCTCGAGTCTCAATGTATCCCGAGCGCCAAGTCCAATCGGTTTTATACCAAATTCCTTTCCAGCTTCTAGAATCTTATAAAACAAATCTTCTGCTTTTTCTGGTGGGGTAATCTGCAATTCAAATCCTAATTCCCCCGTGTAACCCGTATGAGAAATTATGCATTTTACACCTGCTACATCGGCATATTGACAGCCAAAAAATCCAACTGTCTTAAGATCGGTATCTGTAAGCTTTTGCAATGTCTCCCTTGATTTTGGTCCCTGAATTGCAAGAATCACATAGTCTCTGGAGACATCTTCTGCTGCCGCAGAAATGTTGTGTTCCTCGGCTTTATCATTTAACCACCGGGTAACCTCATCTGACATACCCGCATTTGGTATTATCATATATTTGCCTCCAAGATGCATAAAAATGGTATCATCAATAATTGTTCCATCTTCTCTTAAAATTGCGGTATATTGGCTCATGCCATCTTTGATTCTTGATGCATCTTCTACTGTTGTAAGTGTTATCAGTTCTTCTGCCTCTTTGCCAGCAACCCATACATTACTCATATGGGATACGTCAAAAAGTCCAACCGTTTTTCTTACCGTAAGATGTTCATCTTTTATTGAGGAAAACTGTATAGGCATTTCAAAGCCAGCAAACTCTGTGAATTTTGCCCCAAATTCCTTATGAATATTGTTCAACGGAGATTTTTTTACCATGGTCATCGGCCGGGGTATATATTGTAACTGTAATTTAAGATTTCGACAAAGTATTTATCAAATACATCGCATAACTGCCATTAATGAAAGAAAGAGATATGAAAGGGGTTTTTATAGAAAGAAATCGAATATTTACCAAGAATCTTCAGTCGTGCAGAGGAATAGAGGTATACGGTGAGAGGCTGATAAAGCATAAGAACGGGGAATTCCGATCCTGGAATCCATATAGAAGTAAACTTGCTGCTGCAATTCTTAATGGACTTTCAAACATAAATCTATCTTATAACTCACATATATTGTATTTAGGTGCTGCAACAGGTACTACTGTCAGCCACATCTCAGATATTGCAAAGGAGGGAGCAGTCTATGCAGTCGAAAAATCTCCTTTTGCAGTAAAAGATTTATTGGAATTGAGTAAAAAAAGAGAGAATATAATGCCAATACTGTCTGATGCAAATCATCCAGATAGATATAGTGCAATTGTTCCTACCGTAGATTTCTTGTACCAAGATATTTCACAAAGAAATCAATCTGAAATTTTCATAAACAATGTTAATAGATATCTTAAGAAAGATGGGCAGGGGATTATCATGGTAAAGGCTAGAAGTATCGATATATCCATAAAACCAAAAAAAGTATATGAACTGGTCACGGGTGAACTTAAGAAACATAAACTTATGATTGTTGATATAATAGACATATCACATTATGAAAAAGATCATGCTGCCATTGTCATATCCATCTAATTATATCGAAACAGTCTTTATGCTGATGAAATATTAAGGTGCCAGTGCCATGGATATAAAAATAGAATCAAAAATATTAATTCGCCTTGCAAAATTCTTTGCACCATTTATGATTGGGTTAGGTGTTGTTGGTAGCATTGGTTTGCTATTAGATGGAGGTCTACAACTTAAGTTCTGGTCCTTAATCTCAGGATATTTTTTTCCACCACTTGGCAAAGAAACAATTATTCCAGGAGGGATATTAGCAGGAATAGACCCCCTAGTGATGGCTTTGTCTATAGCATTCGTTGACATAATAGTAGCACTGTTTCTCGTTTGGAATTACGATTTTGCAAAGAAAGTTCCACTAATTGGTCACTTTATTGCAAAGGTCGAAACCATCGGAAGAAAATCTTCGAGCAAATATAGTTGGATTAAACCGCTAAGATTCATCGGAATCATACTTTTTGTTATGGTTCCATTCCAAGGATCCGGCGGTCTTGTTGGCTCCATCGTTGGACGGTTGATTGGTATGAAACCATGGAATATTTTCTTTGCGATATCGGTAGGTGCTGTGACTGGTTGCCTGATGATAGGATATTTTGCTGATGCAATTCTATCAGTTTTCGTTACAAACTTTTTACTAGGAGTTCTAATAATCGTGATTCTTCTAATCATAGCCATTATGGCCCTAGCATATAAAACTGTGAATAAAAACAAAGAAAAGAGTAATTCAAGATAGGGCAAAAACCGGTTTTATATCTCAATATTTATTTCCTTTAGCATTCTATTGGCAATATAAGATGGAGCTTGCATAAGGAGATCTTTATAAGGAGAAGAAGGTATCGTCTCAGATTTGCTTAAATTTTCAGCTTTTTTAACATGCCGTCTAATTTCATCAATATATAGTTGCTTAATTTTTGATGAATTTTTTGCAATTTTTTTCCTTATAGAATTTACTTTTAAAGAATTATTATCAACTGTTTTATTTTCCAATCTTGTGAGAAGAGGAATAATCACACTGTCAATCATCTCTCCATTTTCAAGATCCACAAGATCATCAGCAAGTTGGTAAGCAAGACCGATTTCTCTCCCATAATTAGCTAAAATATCCAATATCTCTCCGGACGCTTCTGCTTCAATTGCCCCTGCCTTACATGCTGAGGAAAATAACGACGCTGTTTTCATATTGATTATTTTGAAATATTCTTTAAAAATCTTGGATTTTGAAGTTATGCCACCTGTATCATTCTTGATAGCATCACCATCATACTCCGCATCATAATCCACCTCTCTTAACTCGCCATTTAAAACCTCATCCCAGGTATCAACATATAATTTGGCAAATTTTTTTCCATGATTAAGCGCGATATTAAAACCTATTGATAGCATTCGATGCCCAATCAAAAGAGCTCTCGGAATGCCTTCCGTAACATGAAATGCAGGTTTACCTCTGCGCATTTTATCTTTATCGATGATATCATCATGAACAAGAGATGCAGTATGAGCAAGTTCGATAGCAACAGTACTTTTAATAAATCTCTGATATTGATAGGGAGTTTCTTTACCCCCAGTACAGACCTTAAATGAGAGTTGTGCAACCAGAGGACGCAGGCGTTTTCCAGCCGTTAATATCGAAGTTATTTTTTTATTAGAAATGGTAGATGTAATCATTTTTTCTACATCGGATATTGTAGTATCGAAGAAACTATCTAGGTTAAGCACCTGATTTTTTGTCATCCGTATGCCTCTAATTATTACAGCATATCATAAGTGATATTAATACTATTGGACATCATATTTTATAAATCTTCTTATATTATCTTGCCAATTATATATGGAGAACATATTACATCAAAATTCGTTACAAAACTGAACAGATTGTCACAGTCCATAATAATTCGTAATTAAGAACATTAGCTATGTAGGGTCAGAGCGACTAAATATATCTCACTGCTACTTTTACGAGAGGCCGGTGGAGAGAATTGTTTAACCATTCTAAATCTTTGTTTTGTTTTTTTGTTACATTCTTCTAAATCTGGCCCCATGAAAATCTTGCACACAAAATTTCCACCAGGTCGAAGTATCATTTCTACCACATTGAGTGATTGTTCACAAAGATAGATGCTTCTTGCATGGTCGATCGAGTAATTTCCAGAAATATTAGGAGACATATCAGATAGTACTACGTCCACTTTTTTATCTGTTATTACCTGTTTTATTTCGTGTAAAATTGAGTCCTTGGTTAAATCACCCTGTAAAAATGTAATTCCAGTTATTGGTTGGACGCGCGAAAGGTCTATGCCAATCACCGTGCCAGTCTCACCAACAATCTCCTTTGCAACCTGACTCCATCCGCCAGGAGCAGCACCCAGATCAATAACTGTATCACCCTTTCGCATAATTTTAAATTTCTTTTGAATTTGCTTTAATTTAAAAGCTGAGCGAGCGCGATACCCTATCTTTTTAGCTTCTTTATAGAAATGTTCTCTCTTCTTTTCCTGATACCAGCGAGTCATGAAAATTAAAGGATGATATCAATATCTAGTCTTTCTGCAAGTTCTTTGTATCTGTTCCTGATAGTGACTTCCGTTACACCTGCCACATCAGCCACTTCTCTTTGCGTTCTCCGTTCGCCACATAAAATTGATGAAATATAAATTGATGCAGCAGCCACACCTGTTGGGCCTCGCCCACTTGTGAGCTCTTTATCCGCCGCGTCTTTTAGTATTTCTATTGATTTGGATTGTACATCTCCAGATAATTTAAGTTCACTGCAAAATCTTGAAATGTAATCCGTTGGCGAGGTTGGCATAAGTTTAAGCCCCAGTTCACGGGCAATAAATCGATATGTCCTTCCAATTTCTTTTCTTGATACTCTTGAAGATCCTGCAATCTCATCAAGCGTTCTTGGTACGTTACATTGACGACAAGCCGCGTAAAGAGCAGCTGCAGATACACCTTCGATACTACGTCCACGTATCAGATTTTTAAGGACGGCTTTCCTATAAATCATAGCCGCCGTTTCCCTGACGTTTCTCGGTAGACCCATACCGGATGCCATTCTATCCAGTTCAGATAACGCAAATGCAAGATTTCGTTCGGTGGCATCACTTATTCTAATTCTTCTCTGCCACTTTCTAAGACGATAAAGTTGCGCTCTGTTTCTTGTAGGAATTGATTTTCCATATGAATCACGATTTTTCCAACCAATCATTGTGCTAAGACCTTTGTCGTGAATCGTATATGTCATTGGAGCTCCGACACGGGCTCTTTTCTCACGTTGGTCACTGTCAAAAGCACGCCATTCTGGACCGTGATCAATGAAAGCCTCATCAATAACTAACCCGCAATCCTCACAAACCAATTCCGCCCTTGAGTAATCCTTAGTTAAATGTGTGCTACCGCACTCTGGACATTGAGTAACTTCTTCTATAGTTTGTTTATCCTTATTTTTCTTCTTCGATTTTGATTGAATCATTAAGATTATTCCCCCTTGGACCTTTTATATCTTTCGATATCCTTTTAAATGCCATTAGAGACGTTATATATAAAACTTCCTATCGTTCGGTATTGGAACGCAATCGGGTGATGGGGGTTGATTTTTGAATAATTTTTTAGTTTGTAACATTTCGGGTGATTTTGAATATATTATACTGATAATGATTTTATATTCAATGGTAAGCTTTATAATGTTGTACTACAAGTATATATATAATAAAGAAGAGGAAAATATGGATTACAAAACATTTATGAAAGTTGTTAGAAAAAATATGCTTCAAATAATCATTGCACCTGTAATTGTTGGTATTATTGTTGGTGTTATACTTATAGGTTATGAAAGTGTTACTGCAAATTCTAATCCTATAGCACCAGAGCCACCTATCATGGTTCAACAACAAAACAGTAGATCTTTCATTTTTTCAACTAGTTCAACTGATCCCGATTCAGAAAGGGTTAAATATAATTTTTCTTGGGGAGATGGCAATTATAGTGGATGGACTAAATATTATGCATCTGGACAAAATGTGTTAAAAAATTATACTTTTCCATCTTATGATACATTTAGTATAAGAGTCAAATCAAGAGATAAAAGCGGTCATGAAAGTGAATGGTCACAATCTGTTGATTTTGTAATTCCAAAACCTAGTTTAACTTTTAATGAGGCTGTTAAGGGAGCTATAATTATATGGGATAATAAAACATATGGTGAAATTAATAGTCAAAAAGTTATGATGGTATTACTAGTACATAGAAGTTATAAAGACGATTTCAGACCTGCTCCAGTATTTTTCGATATTGGTTTTAATAAATCGATATATAATTCATGTAAAATCGAGGATATTAAATACAATAAAAATTTTAATCCCATAGCTAAGTTATTAAACCACTCAGATTTAAATGTGACATGGGTTGAGGAAGATATTGGCAAAGATACTGGTGCTTATCATTTGAATTGGAAAATAGAGTTCAATGCAACATGGATAGGGGGCAATATATCTATCGCCTTGCCAAATTCATATAGAATATTAGTTTTTAATAATGATTTTGATTTGGTAGATGTTTGCCAAGGTGTTATTCATGTAAATCCCAAACCTAATCATTCTGGTAGATGGTTCGAACAATTTATTCCAGATGAAAGTTTATATTTGCTCAATTAATCTATTTTATCATTGCCATTTTCAAAATGTTATACCATCTGAAACCATCAATACCAAGTTTTCCTGTTGCTTCTGATGGTGTACAACCAAGTGCCTGATGGTTTTTAACAAGATTATAATGAACACGAAAACCCTCCATAAGGTTTGCACAACCCTTATCGTTATCGAAACCACGCATAACCTTAGTGCGTTCCTTTTCCGTGCCATGAAAACGCTCAATACGGTTATTGCTCTCCTTTGCACGAATGGAAGGTACTCTTACATGCGGACTCCAAAAACCCCAATTACCTTTTACACCACGCTTACCAAGTTCCTTTACAATCGCTTTAGGATAGGACAGCATGCCATCTGTGAAAACCTCTTGTGGTCTATCCTTTGTTACACGTTTTGCTTTTTTAATGGGTTTACGAGTATTTTTCATGTTTCTATTGGCACTTACATGAGTAGCTAATAAGAAACGGCTCTCGCTATCAAGTACATTCCAAAGGTATCGTGCCTTGCCGTCTACTTTCAAGATTGTTTCATAAATATGCCATCTTTCACTTGTATGAATATCTTGTTTATCCATCCATTCCGAGGCAAGACGACTGTAATCAACGATCCAACGGTACACCGTCATATGAGACACGTTTAGGTTGTAAACCTGTTGAAAATGCTCTGATACCTTACGAACAGATAAACCACGAAAATAAAGATCAAGTGCAAGTGCTATCTTTTCAGGGTCACTTCTCCGTTTCTTAAAACCATCATTATCGGTAAATCTAAAACCACAATCTTTACAGAGATAACGGTTAATAACACCGCTTTTGTTTTTTCTTTTACCATTTTTAACTATATTTGTACTGTTGCATTTCTCGCATTTCAAATTAGTTTCTAAAATGTTGTTTTTCGTTTCTTTTAATGATTGTTGGAATTTAACTGATAGAATATGAATGCAATCTCTTTTTGTTGCTTGGTGATGCATACAACTGCAAACCCATTTGTTATCTTCATAATGATGTATGGCATAGTAGTTTTCTGGGTTGCTTTGTGATTGTACTGTATATTTATTGTTTGGTATGATTGTTTTTATTTGGTCGCCTCTTGCGACTATGGCAAGTGCGGGTGTTTTTTGGTCTTGCCATTTGGTTGTTTCGGTCATATCTTTTAACTCCTATGTAACTATAATGTAGTTACCACTATATATACTTTTCTACGATATAACTACAAAACGGCTTTAAAAATACAAAAAGTATATATATTGTAGTTACGATATGGTATTTTAATGACGAATGGTTATAGTGAAGTTCAGATGGAAATTAAGGTTACTGGTTTTGAAGCTATTGAAAAAAAGGTTAAGGCTGGTGGTAATTCTGGACGTATTTATGTCCCTATCCAGTGGATGAATTGCAGGGTTAAGCTTATCCGTCTTGACCCTATCAACAATAAAGAATGATTATTATGAAGAACACGCTTTATTATGGTGATAACTTAGATATTCTTAGAAGATATATAGAAGATGAAAGCATAGATTTAATTTATCTTGATCCACCATTTAAGAGTAATCAAGATTATAATGTGTTATTCTCTGATAGAAATGGGACTCTATCGAATGCTCAGATTAAAGTTTTTGAGGATACATGGCGTTGGAATATTGAAGCTGAAAATACTTTTGATGAACTGTTAAAGCTTGGTGGAAAAATTTGTGATGTTTTAGTTGGAATTGAACGTTTTATCGGTAGAAACGATATGATGGCGTATCTTGTTATGATGGCTCCAAGATTAATAGAATTAAAACGTGTTTTGAAATCAACAGGTTCAATTTATATCCATTGTGATACTACTGCAAGTCATTATCTAAAAATTATAATGGATGTAATCTTTGATCCAAGGAATTTTAAAAATGAAATCATTTGGAAAAGAAGTCATACACGTTCTTCTATAAGTAAGATTTTTAGAAGAAATCACGACTCAATATTCTTTTATACGAAAACTGATGATTATTTTTATAATCAACAATATGGACAACTTTCTAATGCTTCATTGAAACTGTATCATTATAATGATAAAAAAGGTCGATATAGGCTCGTTCCAGTTCTTGTTAGTGGTATACGTCATGGAAAAACTGGTGAAGTATGGCGTGGTATTGATCCTAATGGACAGGGAAAAAGTGGTATGCATTGGATTACAATACCTGATAAATTAAAAGAATATGAAAAACAGGGTTTATTAGTTTGGCCAAAGCGTGGGAAATTACCACAATTAAAGTATTATTTAGAAGAAAATAAAGGTGTGCCTTTAGGAGACACTTGGGATAAACTTGGGATTATAGAAGCAAGTTCAAAGGAAGGATTAGGTTATCCGACTCAAAAACCTGAGAAATTATTAGAACGTATTATTAAAACAAGTTGCCCTAAAGATGGTATAGTTCTTGATCCATTTTGTGGTTGTGGTACTGCAATCTCAGTTGCTCATAGACTAAATAGAAAATGGGTTGGTATTGATATTACTCATTTAGCAATTACTCTTATCAAACATCGTTTAAGAGATTCATTCGGTGAAAAAGTTGAGTCTGAATATGAAGTAATTGGGGAACCTATTTCTATATCTGGTGCAAAAGCTTTAGCTAGACAAGATCGTTTTCAATTTCAATGGTGGGCACTTGGTCTTGTTGGTGCAAGACCTGTTGAACAAAAGAAGGGTGCTGATAAGGGAATTGATGGGAGATTATTTTTTAGAGAAACGGAAAAAGGAACTGTTAAAGAAACCATAATTTCTGTTAAGTCAGGTCATGTAGGTGTTAGAGATATTCGTGATTTGAGAGGGGTTATTGAACGAGAAAAAGCTGAAATTGGGATACTTATTACTTTAAAAAAACCAACCAACCCGATGATTAATGAAGCTATTAATGCAGGTTTTTATGTGCCTAAAGGATATGAAACAAAATATCAAAAAATACAAATTTTGACTGTTGAAGATATTTTCAATGGTAAAAAGATTGAATCTCCAAGAACTGAAAATAGTTTTAAAATTAAACAAGCGAGAAAAAGGGATAGAACTGCACAAACAAAAATTGGTGAACTTTAATATGTTTTATAATATCACCCGTTTTGTTACATGGAAAAAGAGGTATTATGTGTCACCCGAAGATTTACAATACCCTATCGTTCGGTATTGTCACATTATCGAGTGGTTTTTTTATTTAGGGGATGTTTATAATAATGTGTAAATTGTCGAGTGGTATTAAAATAAAGGGTGATTTTTTTTGAAAGATAAAGATGTAACAAATCGGGTGATAAAAAAGAAGGATAAAAAAACAATTGAAGATGCGATTGAGGGAATCAATGATTTAAAGAAAGATATGATGTATTCTACATTTGTTTTAATTATTTTATACATACTAGGGCTCTTTTTACTTTTAATATCAATTAGTTTTAACTAGATACTTATAGTAAAAATAGGGAATAATGATAGCCCCTAATGGTATTACTTTTTGGATAAGATCGGCATCTTGAATTGTTAAGAATATTGACCATAATACCGAGATTACTACAGCAAAAGCTGTTACCAAATATTCTACATCAAATTTTATTTCTTCCTTTATTTTCTTAACACATAATTTATAAGCTAAATAGAAAAAAACTACTAAATTTATAACAAAGAAAACGATAGAGTAAATCCAATTCAATAGATTTTTTACCTGTTCGTGTATTTGTGTTTGTACACTTTGGTTTAATAATACTTTTTCCTGAAAAAAATCAGTATAGAGATAACTCTCATTGTTGTAAATATTGTATTCAATATCATAATAGCTTGTATTTATTTCTTGATAACAACTTATACAAAAATTAATTAATGAAGTATATTTTTTAAAATTATTCCAATCATAAATCATATCTTGTAGATCAATATAATGATGGATAGTTCGATTAAAAGGTATAAAATCCTCTAGGAATGATTCATAAGTATATCCATTATCAAGATAAATATTAATAATATTCTCACTAATATTATATTTGATTTCATTTAAGTTAGTATCAAGTAGATAATCATAATGGTATATTATATCTGTATAATTCTCAGTAAAAGGTTTCCAAATTTTGTATATTTTTTGTTGTTCGATATACTTTAAATCTTCCTGATATATCCATTCTGCTTTATAGTCTGCATAATCTTCTGTATCATTGATAATTTTATTTATGTTACCTGCAAAAATATAATAATCATATTTTGGAATTTCAAATCTAAAATCTCTATTCCCCCTCAATTGAGAACTATCGCCAGATAAAGAACTAATATTGAGCATGGTATGATATTTATTATAATCAGGTTTTTCGTCATAATATACCTCTAATTCTTCATGAGTTGCTATTGGCGTTACAACAAATACAAACCAATTAGTTTTATTGCTATTAAAATAAGAGACATTAAATGAAACTCCTTTTCCTTCATGTAGATAAAAAGTAAAATATTGTTGGTTGAATTCAAATTCATTTGATTCTTTTTCATTTTTTGGGTATTCTCTAAAAAATATTTTTCTATTGTATTTATTAATTATTCCTTCTATAAAATCTTCAACATTTTCTTCTGTTTCAGAGTCAATAGCATTAATTCTTGGTAAAAGAAAAATTAAAATAATTAAAACGAGAAACAATAGATTCTTTACCCTCATAAAAAAGTAAAAGAAATAATGGTTAATAAAAACATTGTAACTAACAAGTAGCTTTTAACCAATAAAATTCAGTAAAGTAATTACTGCACCGAATATTATCAGGAAAGCACTGATAGGCAAACTGTATTCACCAAATCTATATCTGCTATATCTAAATGTAGAAATCAAACTAATAACTAATATGATAAATCCTATTGTTATTGTTGAAATGGACAATATATCAATCATTTTTTTCTCCTTTTTTTTATTTTTTTATTTTCTCTCAAGATAAACTTAATGTATAAAACTGTAAAGCATAGCATAAATATAAGTGTTGTGATTAAAAATATTCCAAGATAACCTTCTTTGTTTTGAAATCCACTAGAATAGAATGAAGTTGACATCATAAGTATAAATAATGACGTTAATGTTAACACAACAGAAAGATTCCATATCAAATCTTTTTTAAATTCTGACTTTTTTGTTATGCTACACCACCTCTAAACATAAAGCCAAACATTATTCCAATCATAACTTCTACTAAATTCCATGACCTCATGATGTGTTTCTCATCAATATTAAATTTTTCTCGGTAAAATATCATAATGATAGTTATAACAACCATAAAAAGGGTAAAAAGCCCTCCAACGGTTATTACAAATACAGGGTCAATTTCAACTCCCATTATACAATGATATATGTTTATCATTAAAATATTTTAAGTTTTTAAAGAATCCGTTTTTTTTGTTGCAATATTTATTATGTTTAGCCATCTAAAACCATCAATACCAAGTTTACCTGTTGCCTCGCTTGGTGTACAACCAAGTGCCTGATGGTTTTTAACAAGATTATAGTGTACCCTAAAACCCTCCATAAGACTTGCACAACCCCTATCGTTATCGAAACCACGCATGACCTTAGTACGTTCCTTTTCCGTACCATGAAAACGCTCAATACGGTTATTGCTCTCCTTTGCACGTATTGAAGGTACTCTTACATGCGGACTCCAGAAACCCCAATTACCTTTCACACCACGCTTACCAAGTTCTTTTACAATCGCTTTAGGATAGGACAACATGCCATCCGTAAAAACCTCTTGTGGTCTATCCTTTGTTACACGTTTTGCTTTCTTGATGGGTTTACGAGTATTTTTCATGTTCCTATTGGCACTTACATGAGTAGCCAACAAGAAACGGCTCTCGCTATCAAGTACATTCCAAAGATAACGAGGTTTACCATCTACCTTTACAACTGTTTCATCAATATGCCATCTTTCACCTGTATGAACATTTTGTTTATCCATCCATTCAGAGGCAAGACGACTGTAATCAACAATCCAACGGTACACCGTCATATGAGACACGTTCAGGTTGTAAACCTGTTGAAAATGCTCTGATACCTTACGAACAGACAACCCACGGAAATACAGGTCAAGAGCAAGTGCTATCTTTTCAGGATCGCTTCTACGTTTCTTAAAACCGTCATTATCGGTAAATCTAAAACCACAATCTTTACACCTGTAAGTTTTGGTTTTTCCATGTTTGGTTTTGCGTGTTCCATATTTGATTACATTAGTACTTTGGCATTTGTCACATTTTATAGATGTTTCAAAGACGGTGTCTTTCGTTTCTTTTAGTGATTGCTGGAATTTTACAGAGAGAATGTGAATACAATCACGTTTGTTTTGTTTGTTATGTTCACATGTGCAAACCCATTTGTTATCTTCATAGTGGTGTATGGTGTAGTAGCTTTCTGGGTTGCTTTGTGATTGAACAGTATATTTGTTGTTTGGTATGATTGTTTTTATTTGATCTCCCCTTGCAACTATGGCAAGTGCGGGTGTCCTTTGGTCTTTCCAAATACGAGTCATATATTTACCTCTTTATTTACCTATATGCATTTGTAGTATATAAACTTATTGGTAAATTAATGGATAAACTAAAAGCCAATGTTTTAGGTAAATTATAAATACAATAAATGACATACGTTTATTGATGCCTAAGAATCCTGAAACTAATATTACTATATTGAATTCTGCTACTTCTACTAGCAGTTCTCTTAGAGCAACTGTTCCTGCTTTTATAGCTAGTCAATATCAGCTTCATAAGGGGGATGCTTTGAGGTGGATACTTGGTGAGTGTATAACTGTTGAAATTGTTAAGAAGAATGAGCTTGAAAATTTGAGGAAAAGGAGATAATGTCTTTTACCACTCGTTTTGTTACAGCAAAAGATATGGGGGTCTTACCACGTGTTGTGTTACAGAACCCTATCGTTCGGAGGGATTTCCCTGATAATCACCCGCATTGAGCTTAGTAAACTCTACTAAATGGGCAATAATTTGCCTTTATTCAATGGAGAACAGAAGGATAAGCGAATGAAAACTTGTGATAATTCATAGTGTGATATGTACATTCTCTAACAGTACGCCTAATGCAAGGCTGATTTAACTCTAGTTGGCCTACTAACTCTTCAGAAACGCACGATAGGCCAGGTAAGAAGAATATATGTCTACTTTACTGGTAACCTCAAATGGTGAGTGCATACACAGCACAGGCGGTCCGAGATCTATAACTTCCATTCCAAGTCTAGAAAAGTATTTTGCAACTGTACCACCGCCGCCTTTATCCACCTTTCCAAGCTCACCAGTTTGCCATGGTATTTTCCCCTTGTTTAGCATTGTTCGTATCTCAGCAACATATTCTGCAGAGGCATCATTTGCAGAGTATTTACCACCATGGCCAGTATATTTAGACATGGATACCCCCTTACCCAAAGATGACGCGTTTTTAAGTTCGAAAACCTCAGTATAATTTGGTGTTACTGCAGCATCAACATCTGCCGAGAGTACCTTAGACTTCAGCATCACACCATCTACATCAACCTTTGGATCCAATTCCTTAATAATTGACCTTAGAAACGTTACAGCTTGTGCAGAAGTGGCACCCTCGCTGCCAATTTCCTCTTTGTCAACAAATAAAGAGATTGCAGCATGCCCGGGATCCTTCAAATCAGTTATTGCATTTAGTGCTGCAAAGGCACAAGATTTATCATCCTGACCATATGCTCCGATAAGTGATTTATCAAAACCCATGTCCCTTGCCTTGAATGCAGGAACCGCTTCAAGCTCCGCAGAGATGAAATCCTCTTCAATTATTCCGTAATCTTCGTGCAATTTATCAAGTATCGCAGTTTTTATCTTTTCTTTTGCATCACCTTTAACCGGTCTACTACCAACGACTATATCAAGACTTTCACCCTTTATCGCATCATCCATTTTTTTTGTATCTTGAACTTCATGCGAAAGATGCGGAAGTATATCAGGTACCGAAAATACAGGATCATTTTCATCTTCACCCAGCGCAAAAGTCAGTTTTGTACCATCTTTTTTAACTACTACCCCATGTAATGCAAGTGGTATAGTGAGCCATTGAAACTTCTTGATTCCTCCGTAATAATGAGTTTCGAAAAGCGCTAGATTGCTATCTGAATCTTCAAACAACGGTACTTGTTTCAAATCCAACCGAGGAGAATCAACATGAGATATAACGATATGTACTCCTTCACTTATTGGTTTTTTACCAGGTGCGATAATAGCTGCCCCCGACTGTTTATTTAAAAAGACTCTTTTCTTATGTTTTTTAGCAAATTCCTTAATTTTTTGTACTGCTTCTCGCTCAGTTTTGGCATTATTCAAAAAAAATTTATATTCCTCCGAAAAATCGAATGCTTTTTTTATCTGACTGTCAGTAAAAGTGTCCCATGCCGATTTTTTCGTATAAGCATATTTGCTCTTTTTCTCCGTCATTTCCATGCCTCTAACAAAGGCTATACGAAAGCCCAATAAAAAGGTAACTAAAAACAATCTTTAAGTCAAAAAGAAGAGAGAGAAAAGAAGAAGATGAGTTGATTGAGGAGCACTATCTTTTTATTATGAGAATCAGAACCACAATACCAATTACAACTATTATGGCAATCACTGCAAAGAAAAGAATCAATCCAGAATCTAATCCGTCTTGACCTGTTTCACCGCCGTTACCATTTCCGCCATTTCCTTCTTCTTCAGAGATTGTCACTTTAGTGGTATCATTGGCCGTATTTCCCACACTATCTTCCACAGTTAAAGTTACCGTATAATTGCCAACAGCATCATAGGAATGTGTTGGGTTTTGTCCTGTTGAAGTAGCTCCATCTCCAAAATCCCAATCATATGTACAAGAGATAGGCGTCCCAAGAGCATCATAGGCATCTCCGGAAAAATCAATACTCTCATCAACTTCTCCATAATATGGCCCACCAGCATCTGCTACTATTTCATCTGGTACCATGTCGATATACATACCACCACTATTGCCTGAGAGATCTATATTCATATCAAGTGTCTCTGCATTCATATCTACATATTTTTCATCTGAGCTGCTGAGCGTAATAGGAATAGTGAGTACCCCACCATTAACTGACCAGCCTGTAATGTTTATTGAATCAAGAGATGAGGATTTCGTAAGTTGACATTGTTGATTAGCGTAGGTAACTGAGTAAACTTCATTCGAGGTTTCAAGTATCATCGTGTAAATCACAGAGTTTAAGATATCCATACTAGATTCGTTAAGGCTTCCTCTATTTTCTATTTCCCCATAGACTTCAAGGGCGATAGATGCTTCTGTTGCACCATTATCATGAATGTATGTTAATTTTTTAATATCGATATTTGGTTTTTCATCGGTTGTACTATAATTGTAATCTTCGTTCATGAGATCCATTACGACGACATCTCCCTGTGGATCTGTAAATGTTTGCTGCTCATCAGCTGCTGTCACCGAGTACGTCGAACTAAGTAAGAGGACCCAGAAAACCATAGCTACAATCAATATTTTTCCTAATTTCATATTTGATTCTCCTTATACATTTTAGCAGAGTTATTCGCTAATGCTATATAAAAATATTGTTGAGGTATTTCCAAATGAAGCCAAGACTCATTTGGAAATCCCAAGGCGGGTATAGCTGTTAAAAAGAAAACTATATGTTATAGAAGCTTTATTCGGTATCTTATGGCAACTGGATTCGCATTATTGACTATAAGCCCTCTACACGAGAAGGAAGTATATGAAGTACTTGATAAAGAAATAAACGAAATAGTAGAAGTTCACCCGCTGTTTGGAGAATACGACATTTTGCTAAAAATAGAAACAGCCGATATCGATTCGATAGGCGATGTGGTTATCAATAAAGTAAGATCGCTTAAAGGTGTGACAGATACAAAAACACTAATTGGAACCCGGAGCTTATCTGGCGGAAAATAAAACCTTTTATTTTGATAGCTTTACTAAATCGTTTTTTCTTTCTTGTCGCTGCTTACGACTACGCCATAAGCAACCTCACTTGTCTTTGAATCTATTCCTTTGAAAAAATATCTTTGCAATGCCAAAAATTTATACTTACTATCCCAGATTGTAAAGATATTTTGAGATTTGTACGAGTTATCCTTTTTTTCTAATCATTGGTAAATATCAGAAATATTTCATGCTTTATCGAGGGATATTTTAATATTGGAGCAATACCTAGCAGGTTTTAAGATATAATCAAGAGGCTATGACGAGAATCTTAGTCTCCCGTCACTGTACATTAAACCTGCTGGGTATGACTTATAACTCACAGCAATTTTCATCCTGTTCAACAAGTACAGTTACAAAGAGCTAATAGTCAATTTTGATCAAACCTTTGAGACACTGCGAATACAAGGTTTTGATTCTGCTAATAATTTATTATTCAGACAAAAAGAACTACTGTTAACGACTGTTTAAATAGGTGTTTCACACAGGTTACAATCCCTGTTGAGTTCATTCCAAAGTCACTTCGGTTGTTTGCCATTTGGTGAACTCGGTTCATTACTTGCACTTCTTAGTAGTATGTAATTTAGATTTAGACATCCTTTCATGCAGTTCTTTGATTCGTTTTTCTACATGTCTTGCGTAGGCCTCTGACATGGTTCACCTACTTTAACTCTACAATTTCATTATTTGTCTCTTCTTGTTGTTCTTGATTTACCTCATCCTCTTTAATTTTTGGCATAATAGCACCAATTATTAGAATAATAAAACCAATAAAAATCAAAGGGAATGAACAGACAAATCCAAAGCCTAATGTAACGAACGTAAAAATTGTACCAACAACCATTAAAACAATACCAATAGTCATGACCTCTTTTCTCAAATTATTATTCTCCCTCCAAATCTACAATTTCACTCCACTCTTTTCATCTTCCATGAATATCATCCATAATCCTACAAAAAATAAAATCATTCCCATTATTGTTGTTATCATACATGTTTTCGTGTATTTCATTCCAAAAAGGGACATTATAACCCCTATTGTGAGGATGACTGTTCCTATGCGTGCTTTACTAATGTTTTTGATTAATCCCATAGGTTTTCCAATCCTATGCTTATGTTTCGGTTTTGATTTTTTCCTTTCCAAAAACTCTAATATATCGTTATATTTTTTCCCATTCATAATCTACAATCCCAAACCGTCTTTTCAAGTGATATTTATTCACGTTACCATTTTCTACTTTTTTCAATCCAAGCGTTATCCACAGCATCTCGTAGATGTATGGGCAAACCAGGCGTCCCATCATGAAAAACACCGTCATCATCTTTCCACCAGATACGTTTCGTCATAGTCTTACTTGTGTCTAAATTTGTTATTTCAACCCAAATCTCTGTTTTAATATTGCCCTTTTTACCCTCCTTCAGTAACCTTTTGATGTTAATGTCATAATCAGACATTTTCCTCTCCCACAACTTCAAAGCGCTCACTCCAACTTAAAGGTTACGATTGTTTTCTATTTGATACATTTGTACTATATAATTTCATCTATGTAAGAAGATATTTATACCAGAAATTACTAATATTATATTGAGTGGGGAGTCATTTTTAACTATACTCTGTTCCTCCCGTAAAGATAACAGGGTGTATTACCATCCCATTCTCTCCACTCGCTCTACCTTGCGTCTATTTCATTCCTGCTGTTTCTTGTATAATTTGTTATAATACCCGGGATGCGTATTTCTCCATTTCCTCTGATACTCTTTGTGGTAATCTGGATTTTGCTTTAGCCATTCCTTGCGATACTCTGGATTTGTCTCCCTCCGTTTCCTGTCTCGTTCCTTCGCAAGCGCTCTAAAATCAGGTTCGTTCTTGCATCGCTCCCTCTTCCGCCTTTTACACCTTTCAGAATATTCTGGATGCTCCTTTACATATTGTTTTGCTCTTTCACTTGCACAGGATTTGCATTGACCCTTCACACCGAACTTACCGTTTTTCACCTTACTGAAAGCATCTATGGGCTTGTACCTTCTGCATCTACTGCACTGTTTGTGTTGTACACCGTCTATGACTTTGGATTTGTTAGTCATGTTCTCCCTTTAAGTTTTAAAACGGGTTCCAGCAATCCAAAAAAACTGTTTAAAAATGAAATTAAAAACTGCTTTCTTGGATACCAGAACCCAGTAGTAAAATATCCTAATTATTATATATGTGTTTCTCTTATAATCTTGCGGTAGGCGGAATAAGATGGTTGTTTCCTCACAATTATTATTCGCTCGTCTACCTTCTTGTTATACATTCATTAAAAATGTAGGTAAAAGTGCATATAAAATGGTTTAATACTAGTGAACTCAGCATTTTCTTCCCCGCTTCCAGAATAATATCAATGCCATTACAAAAATTGCAAAGATGAACTCGAAGCCAGGAGTTTCTTCTTGTTCCTTCTGATACATCTTTAATCCCTCTCCTCGACTGTAAGAATAATCCCACTCGCCATCTCCATTGCCATCTATTAAGTATTTTCCATTGTCATAGTCAACATCTGAGTTCTGATTACTTATATCATTATGGAACGAGTCATAGGTTCCATCACCATCTTCATCAACTAGATATCCTTTTATTTCATCATCAATAAGCCACATGTCTATTAAAACAGTGTACTTAGTGGTTCCAGATTCCATCTCGTTATCATATGCTTTTACGGAAATTGTGTATTCTCCAGCAGTTGTCCAGTTATGTGTTTGTGTTGTTGCAGTTCCGTTTGGTAAGAAATCTGTTGTTGTCGTTTCGCTATCACCCCAGTCAAAGATATATTGTATCGTGCCATTATCCGCATCGGTTGATACAGCACTGTATATATATTCAGAGTTTTGTGTTCCGGTTGATATTCCATCTACTTCTGGGGCAGTTGGAGGAATGTTTGGTTTACTTATAACTACTGTAATGGTATCATCATCGGTTGCTCCTTCATTATCAGTTACGGTTAACGTTACGATATATTCGCCAGGGTCTGCATAGGCATGTGTTGTTACATCGCCATATCCTGTTGTTTCATCCCCAAAATTCCAAGTGTAATTGGTTATACTTCCATCTTCATCTGAGCTGAGTGATCCATCAAATATTACTGGGGTGTTAATAAATTCCGAAGTTTCACTAGCAGAGGCATTTGCAATTGGATCTTGATTAGTTGGTAGGGGATTGTATGGAGGATTGTAAGGTGGTTGAGTGCTTTGCTTTTCCGTAGTAAAACTCCATATAGGACCTTCAGCAAAAGTGCCATTTTTATCCCAAGCTATAACTTTCCAATAATACTTTTTATTGTAACTCATCGTACCTGGATCATAATTTGTACCAGATTGATTGGAGCTTATCTTTGAAGGAGGATTTGATATTCCGAAGTAAACGTCATAAGTCACGGCATCACCAGAATCAGGATCACCGCCAGACCAGCTTAAAATCTTATTTCTATCAATGTTTGTTTTTCCATCTGATGGTGATGGATTACTGGGATTATACGGTGGGTTATTTGAAATTACCCATATTTTCACTGTTGCCTCATTGGAGTAATCTATTCCATCAAACGCCTTATATGTAAAACTATCAATCCCATTATAACCAACAGTTGGAGTATATCCAAAGGACCCATTATTAAACAATGTAAGAACGCCATTTAACACATTGCTTATTAGACTCGCAGTCAACAAGTCACCATCCGCGTCTGTATCATTTGATAGTACTCCTGGTTCAGGTACGTTCAAGGTTCCATCTTCTGGCAGTATATAGAAGTCATCATTTGCTACTGGAGGGACGTTTGTTGACGTTACCGTT
>Ga0307431_1000547_pt1 | contig 24888 bp, 26 predicted proteins | sample SalMarWE160170MG_FD_202155 | JGI IMG/M metagenome (GOLD analysis project Ga0307431, IMG submission 202155) | Salt marsh sediment microbial communities from the Plum Island Ecosystem LTER, Massachusetts, United States - WE1603-170 | ecosystem: Environmental > Aquatic > Marine > Intertidal zone >...
CCTTTTCCACTTCCAGATCATATCGGGCCTGGAGGTTCAACCAAAAACGCTCCGACATGCCAAAATACCGGGATAACCTAAGCGCCGTGTCCGCTGTGATCGAACGCTTGCCGTGAACAATCTCATTTATGCGCCGCGCGTGCACGCTAATGTCCTTTGCCAACCGATACTGACTGATACCCATCGGCTTTAAGAATTCTTCGAGCAAAATCTCCCCAGGATGAACCGGGGCAAACTTCCCTTCCGTCATTTATATCTACCTCCTAGTGATGATCCGCGATCTCCACCTCGTATGCATCCCCTTCGCTCCATCGAAAGCATATTCGCCACTGATCGTTTAACCGAATGCTGTGCTGGCCCACCCGATTCCCCGACAGCTTCTTAACCCGTTACCCGGAGGAACGCGGAGATCATCTAATCCTCCTGCGGCGTCAAGCATCGCGAGTTTTCGCCAGGCGGTGCGGTGTAAATCAGGGAAAAATCGCCCCGAGAACCGACGTTTGAAGAGCCGCTCTGTTTCTTTGTCTTGGAAACTCCTGATCATCGATCAATAATAACGCGATACGCTAATAGTGTCAAGCGTTATTATCCCGTGTCTATTCACGAGAGTGCGGGCTTGGATGCCCCGCCCTTTGGGCGGGGAGCTTCACTCAGACCGCTCATATTACGGCTATCGCGGCTTACAATGATTAGCCTGCATCACCACAACAAATACGATAACCGCCGCGGTGTGACAACTCCGCTCCTGTTAGCCTTAACGACCTTGCAGGTTTAGATAGTACGATGCGCGTCCTTGCAGAGTATCTTCGGTAGATTTCAGAGACGGACACCGAGAATAGGATTTGCGTGCCCGGAATTATCCCAGAACTAGAACAGCCGGCTCAATCGATCAACCGCCTTGACGGTTGTCCTCTCGCGGCGCAACCTCATCCAGTTGACGACCCCTGATCCGCAGACGGTCGCACCCTTGGATTCGCAGAGCCTTCGCATCTGGCGGATGGCGTGGTTTCCGCCCATCCACGGATAGGGAAAGAACTGGGTGACCAGACAGGCCACCTTCTTGCCTTGCAAGGCCCCAATCTGCTTCAGATAGGCGGTCAGTACCGGCGATAGGGAAAAAGCCTCCACTGCAGAGCCGAACACGAGCGCATCGTATGGCCCGGCATCGGGCAGCGTTTCGAGTCGGAACTCTCGGTCTCCTTGCTTGCGCTCACCGACAACCTTCACTTCTTCCAGGGTCGCCGAATGCCCGGCTGCGGAGAGCTTCTCCTCCAGTTTCTTGGCGATGGAAAGCGTGTTCCCCGTCTGAGAATAGACGATGATACCAATATTCATCTTGCACCTCCGAATTGGTCTGTGACCACCACACTACCATATTGCATTGTCGCCGTCCATTGTAATCTTCTGGGAAATCAAGGGCCACAACACCTATTTCGCAATCCCGCTAAATGTCCAGCAGGAATCGCTACTCACTCGACAAAGACAGGAGTGATGCTCAATGGAACCGCTGTTGAATCGCACCTTTTCACTTCCGAGATGATAGGGCTGTTGTCGGGGTTCAATTCGGTGACGATCGGTGTGACCGTCATCTCCCTGTTGCCTAACTAGAGACATTAACCGATGTGCGTTGATTTCCGAGATAGCCATCAATAAAGTATTTGACCGGTGCTCTTTTGTCCCCTAATATGGTATTGAGGACTTTAGTACCGGCGTGATACTGCGCGGGGAGCAACGTACGGCAAGCCTCCTCTCTTGCACCCGATCTCTAACAATCTATCTCCCCGTACCTAAGTGCGCCGGCTATCTTTGGAGGTGAATCATGAGCGTGGCGTCTCGGCTAGTGGGAGCAGTTCTGCTAATGGCTCTTGTGTACATGTGTCTACCCCTTTCGCAACTTAGCTGGACCGCTGTAGCAGCCGCGAAGGAAGATCCCAACGCTGTTCTTGAGGCCCTGCAGAAGATGAATGAGCTGATCGACGAAGGCGTGAGGAAATACAAAGCAGGGGAGATCGGCATGAAAGAGCTGTGGGAGAAGTACCTGAAGGAAGCCAGGGAGTGGAAGTACAAAGCCATGGATGAGGCATTCCCCGATGTCTTCGGGTACCCCTTCGTGAAGCTCTACAACCACCTGGAGTGGATTGACAAGAACCTAGATGTCTTCTGGGAACTGGCCGATAGAGATAAGGAGCTCAGCGAAGCCGATTTTGATTCAGTGATTGGAGAGCTCAAACGCGAGAAAGGGAAGCTGGAAGGGGTTATCGAGAGGTACATCACAGACCAGAAACGTGCCCAGGCGGCGTCAGCGACCCAGGGCAAGATAAGCATGCAACTTCCGTCTGGAGGTCCACTAAGCTGCAGCGAAATCGACGGGGTCATCATGCCCGCCGAGACCTCCCAGGAGAACGCGTTGGCAGCAGTCACTCGCACTGCTCCGGAAGGCCTTCCAGTAACAATCTGGGCGATGCACGATGGAGAGTCTCTGTATTTGGCCCTTGAACTACTCGAAGTCCCAATCAGCTTTGCTGCTAACTTTCAGGAAGCCTATGTCGCCTTCGATGTGGGAGTGGACGGTCAGCACTTCACTACGGGGGATGACATGAAGCTCCTCGACCTGGTGACTGGCGAAACCACTGACTACTTCTATGAGGCCACCTATGCGTTCAAGCGTGATATCGATGCCGGTGGTAGCCACGACGTGTGCGCAGCATCGACAACCTTACCGTCCGAGAGTGGCGCGATGAACGTAAGCGTCGAGATTCTCCTCCCCTTGGATTCCAAAGACAGGATTGGGGCTGATCCCGAGCTCGCAATCGGGGACGAGATAGCTCTCGCGATAGGCTTCATCCTTAAGGACTTCGAGCTTCAGGTCGAGGATGAGATGATAATCTCCTGCGGGCCGACGTTCGTGAAACAGCGCTGATGAGGTAGCGTAGTTTGAGCCCACGCAAGAGCAGCGAGTTCTGGTCTTTTTTGCATCCTTGGCCTTCTTTTTTCATGCGGACGATTCGACTGACTGCCCAATGTCGCTTATCCCTCAATGGAGAATTGCAGCGCTCGACAAGGACGCGCCGATCGGCTATACCTACCTGATTGTGAACAAAGTGACGATCTATACCGATGGGGCGTGCAGTGGGAATCCCGGCCCGGGCGGCTGGGGGGCGGTCCTTATAAGCGGTCATCATCGTAAGGAGATCTTTGGCGGCGATGTCAAAACAACCAACAACCGCATGGAGTTAAAGGCGGCGATCGAGGCGCTTGAAGCGCTTCGCGAGCCTTCACAGGTTGACCTCCATACTGACTCCACTTATCTGAAGAAGGGAATGAGCGAGTGGATCGCCACCTGGAAGAAAAACGGCTGGAGGCGTCGCAGCGGAAAGCGCTTTCTTCCGGTGAAGAACGAGGATCTATGGCGTGAGCTCGATCGGCTGGTCAATCGTCACCGGGTTAGATTCCACTGGGTGGAGGGGCACGCCGGCCATCCGGAGAACGAACGCTGCGATGAACTGGCCCGCCAGGCGATCCCCAGTCGCAGGAGGAAGAAAAATGGCTAAGGTCTACGTAACCTGTAGGGTTTTCCCTGAAGAGCTTGAACGACTGCGCGCGGCCGGACACGCGGTCGAGATGCGGGATGCCCCTGGCCTGATCACGCGGGAGAAGTTACTGGGGAAGGTCAGTGAGGCCGAGGCGCTCATCTGCCTTCTTTCTGACCACATCGACGCCGAAGTGATCGAAAAAGCTGGAAAATTACGCATCGTCGCTAACTTAGCTGTTGGCTATGAGAACGTAGATCTAGCAGCGGCGCAGGCTGCCGGGATTGTTGCAACCAACACCCCAGGGGTTCTCACCGAGACTACGGCCGACCTCACCTTTGCCCTCCTTCTTACAGCGGCGCGCCGTATAGTGGAAGCGGACGCGTTCGTCCGCTCCGGGGCGTTTTACGGGTGGGAGCTCTTGCAGCCACACTTGGGGCTTGAGGTGCACAAAAAAACGCTCGGGATAGTAGGAATGGGGCGAATCGGTACTGCGGTCGCGCGCCGTGGGCGGCTCGGCTTTGGAATGGATGTCCTCTATCACGATCCCCATCGAAACAAACCGGCCGAGGCAGAGCTTCAAGCAAAGTACGTCTCCTTCGAGATACTTCTCGAAAAGAGCGACTTCGTTTGTGTCCATACCCCACTTACCCGGGAGACCCGGCATCTGTTTGATCGCGAGGCTTTCCTGCGTATGAAGAAGACAGCGATTTTAATAAACGTCGCCCGGGGGCCGGTTGTCGACGAGGAGGCGCTGGTGTGGGCACTTGAAACAGGACAGATCGCTGGTGCCGGGATCGACGTCTACGAAGAAGAACCAAAGGTCAATCCGGGGCTTTTGAAGTTGCAGGAGCATGTCGTGCTTGTCCCCCACATTGGGAGCGCCACTTTTGTGACCCGCCGCGCCATGCTGCGAATCGCTGTGGACAACGTCCTTGCAGTCCTTGCTGGAGAAGCGCCCTTAAACCCGGTCTTTTAGTTACCTAAAACACCCAAGTTGACAGTCAGAAAAGCGGATCTTAAGCGCCTCTACAGCACTTGATACCGCAAGCTTGGAGAGCTTGAATCTAGCGGCGATCTCCCAGGCTGCCTTGCAGGGAAGCTTTTTTGCCGCAAGTCGAGAGGCGATTGCAGCCTTAAGCTCCGCGGAGACCTCCTTCGCCGGTTTAACGATCCGCTTATTACCCAAATCGTCATAGCCGAACAGGCCGAGTTGGCAGCGCGAGATCCTGATCCCAAGGCGTGTTGCCTCACGCCCGACCAATCGAGGCGAGACGCCGCGTTCCTCCGAAACGGCAAACGCCCGTGTGCACGGAAGCTTATCATCGAGCAGCGCTTCACGGATTGCACCTTCCAGTTCCTCCATCCGTACTTCCTCCTCTCTACTTGCTAAGTGCTAAACGCACTGTCATAGGATACCATACGCCGGCGTTGGAAGGACGATCGAGATCGGGTACCATTTCCGGCATAACACCACAGTGTGAAAGGACTGTATGCTCATCTGGATCGGATTTTCACTCGCCATTATTCTCCTCCTCGTAATCTCCAGGCGGAGCCTGGCGTTGGGGATGGCTGCCGCCGCAGTGGTCCTCGCTCTCTTCACCCTCTCTCCATCCCAGATGGGAGGTGCCCTCGTAACGACGTTTGCCGACCCGTCGATTCTCCTTCTTGCCTTTGTCGTCGGCCTGATTCCGATGATCGGCGGGGCACTCGAGGTCTCCGGAGAGATGGAGCGACTCGTGGCCAACATGCGGATCGGGCGTCGGCCGTTCCTCGCCCTGTCTCCCGCGCTCCTTGGGATGCTCCCCATGCCCGGTGGCGCTCTTCTCTCGGCTCCACTCGTCGAACGAGGGGCAACAGAGACCCCAGCGGATATCAAAGCGGCAGCAAACGTTTGGTTCCGCCACGCTCTTTATCTCGTCTACCCTCTGGGTCCAGCCCTGATCGCGTCGGCCAAGATCGCCTCACTCGATGTCTACCGGGTCATTCCCTTTCTCACCCCGGCCCTCCTCCTCAACCTCCTGCTCGGTTATATCTTCCTTCTGCGGCGGGTCGACGGACGGGTAGGGCACTCGGGGCGTTTCTCGCCCGCTGGTCTCCTCGTCCCCCTTGCTATCATCCTGGCAGCGCCGGTCCTCGACCTCGTCGTGAAACGATCGTTTTTGCTTCCCTATCCCGAGATCGGAACGGCAGTCGGCGTTATGGTGAGCTTCATCGCGGCGATAGTGATCGGTCGGCTTGACCGGGCCGATATCAAACAGGTTGCGCAGAAGATGCGGCCGTGGAAGTTCTCACTGATCATCCTCGCCATGTTCGTTTTTTTAAATGTGTTTAGGGCCTCAGGGACCCCAGAAATCCTCGCCGCGCTCGCGCTTCCCCCGGTCATCCTGTGCGTGGTGATCGGCTTTCTCCTCGGACTTGTCACCGGTCGGATTCAGACGCCGACCTCGATCATCATTCCCATCTTCATTTCCACCTACGGGATGATGTCCGCCGCCGCCTTCGCCGTGACCTTCTTCGCCGTCTTTCTTGGCTATATTATCACTCCGATTCACCCCTGTATCTCCGTCTCTGTCGAGTACTTCTCCACTTCGATGCCCGCCTTCCTCAAGAAGATGGCCTTTCCGGTTGCCATTGCCGCTTTGGTCAACCTGGCGGTCGCGTTGTTCGTCCTATGAAGAAGGCTTGTTAAGCGGGATTTGCTCCGGCTTGAGGTGGAGAGTCTGGGTGGGGAAGGCGAATTCGATTTCGGCCGCCTCAAAGCGGCGCTTGATCTCCATGTTGATCTCTTCCAGCGCGCGCAAGTAAACTTCATAATCCATCGACTTGCACCAGTGCTGTACAAGGATATTTAGGGAAAAATCACCAAATCGATTAAAGTACGCCCTATACTGCCCGGTTTCAGGATGGTTCGCTAAAACGTCGCGGAGGATGGTGAGGGCCTCCTCCAGCTTGGCCGTGGACGTGTCGTAAACAAGCCCGATGATGGAATTGGTCCGCCGCATCGGCCGGGCGGCGAGGTTATTGATGTTAGTGGAGGCCACAGTTCTATTTGGAATGGACACAAGGGTCCCGTCCCACGTGCGCAAACGCGTCGAGCGCAGGCCGATCGCCTCGATCGACCCCTCGAACCCCTCCAGATTGACCGCATCCCCCACCTTGAACGGTCGGTCGATGAAGATCATCACTGCCCCAAAGATGTTGGCGAGCGTATCCTGAGCGGCGAAGGCGACCGCCAGTCCGCCGATCCCCAGACCGGCGAGGAGGGCTGAGATTTCGTAGCCGAGGACGTTCTGCAAAAAGAGCAAAAGACCGATCCCCCAGATGAACCACTTGAGGCTCTTACCCAGAAGCGGGACCAGTTGGTCGTCGAGGGTTGATTCGGTCCGGGCGGCCCTCATCTTGAGGACCGCGCTCATCAAGTCAACGAACTTGGTGATGAGGTAGAGGATGAAGACCGTCAGCGCCGCCACGAATAGCCGGTCGATGACGGTCTGAACCCCGGGGGGGAGGAGGAAGATCCGCAGTGATACCCATACCACTAAAAGCGGGATGATCCCCCGTAGGAGACGCTGGAGGAAGTTGAGCATCGCCCGGCGACCCATCTCTTCGCGCCCCGGCGGGGAGAGACGTGCGAGGAGGACGCGGGAGAGGCCGTAGAAGACGAGCGCCCCGAGCAGGAGGAAGAAGACCGCGCCGTAGCGCCAGACCTCGTTTCCCAAAACCGGATAGTTCAGCCACCCATCACCCATCTATTTCCCCCTCTTTTTCGCTCTTAGCGTACCAAACTCCTCCCCGCGTATGCAAGATGAAAAGCGGCCAGAAGTCTCGCGCTTGAAGCTCAACTCGAGAACAGGACTTTCATTCCAGGAACGCGGTGAGATATCTCCTTTCCAAACCGGGCTTTTACAGGTGACGCGTGTCCAACTGTAAGGTTGACCCTTCCTCTTAAAGCGGACCATGCCTCCCATAGGATCGGAGTATGGATAGAGTCGAAGTTATCGTGTGCGCCTCGCGCTTGCATGAGGAGCGGGAGGTCACGCGACTTAAGAGGAATCTACTCTCCGAGATTGTGACAGCCGGGGGGTTCACCGTGCAGGAGGTGGCGGCCCCCTCCGGTGAGGGGCTCATCGCCGTTCTTGTCCTGACTGGAGGGGTGGAGAGGGAGGTGTTGAAACTTGTTTCCCAGCTTCCCTCTCCGACGCTTCTGCTCGCCCATCCTGGGCATAACTCGCTTGCAGCCTGTTTAGAGATCCTCGCCCGCATTCGCCGGGACGGTGGTGAGGGGCGAATCCTGTTCGGCTCGCCGCAGGCGATTGCTGCCGATTTGGGGCGTGAGCTTAAAGTGGTCTCATCGTGGGAGGATCTCCGCTTTAGTCGAATCGGGCTTATCGGTGAACCCTCTGACTGGTTGGTGGCAAGCGATGTCGATCGTGCTTTCCTGAAAGGGCGGCTGGGGATCGAACTAGTGGAGATCGGGATCGATGAACTGATCAAGAGGATCGAGTCGACTGAGCCTTCTAAGAGGGAGATCTCGCGTTTCAGCAAGGGAGCTCAGAGTGTAGCAGAGCCCAGCAAGGAGGAACTTAAAGGAGCCGTCGCCATTTACACCGCGTTGCGCGCCATGATCGAGGAACATCGTCTCGCCGCTTGCACTGTCCGCTGTTTCGATCTTGTTGAGCGTGTTCAAAATACCGGGTGCTACGCCCTCTCCCGCCTGAACGACGAGAAGATCCCCGCTGGCTGCGAGGGAGACCTGCAAGCCCTCTTCTCCCTCTACCTAGGGTCCCTCCTATCAAAAAAGGCCGCATTTATGGGGAACACCGTCTCGGTTGATACAACCACAAGACAGGTCACCGTTGCCCACTGCACCTGTCCATTATCGCTTGCGACAAGCTACGTGATCCGCAACCATTTTGAGTCCGGGATCGGTGTGGGGATCGCCGCGGAGGTCCCGCAAGGGCCATGTACTCTGTTTCGCCTTGGTGGGAAGCGCCTAGAACACCTGTTTGCGCGGCAGGGAAGAATCGAAAGCGCCTCTCAGCGGGAGGACCTCTGCCGTACCCAGGTCACCATCTCGGTGACCGAACCGGTCGATCAGCTTCTTACCGCTCCGCTAGGGAACCATCACATCCTCATGCCAGGGCATCATAAGGAGACGATCGAGCGCTTCTTTAAGCGGTTCTTGCAGCCTTGAGTTGCCGATAGATATACACGGGGCTACCATCTCTTTATAAATGCGGAGGTGGATAAGGGATGACAGATCGGCAGATGCGCATCACAGCGGACAATGATACAAGGCGAGGGACCTACTCCAACCTGGCTTTGATCTCTCACCGTAAGGAGGAGTTTGTCATCGACTTTTTATTCGTTGACCCTCAGACCCAGACACCGAAGGCCGACCAAGCGCTTCTCACTTCTCGGGTGGTCCTCAATCCTGGACACATGAAACGCCTCTACCAGGCGGTAGGTGAGAACATTCAGCGCTACGAGAAGAACTTCGGCAAAATCGTCCTTCCTCCCAAACTGGAGTAGCAAACCGCGGCGAAACGGCCGCCTTTCTGAACAGGACGATGGGAGAACAACCCTTTGCTGAACTGAAAGGGACCGTCTTAAGGACGATCCTCGCCCGGCGGATCACCCTGGGAGTCTTCGCCGCGGTGGCCCTTGTGGTGATCCTAACAAGCCGGATCAGCTACTTAAATCCGCTCTTCTATGCCCCGCTCGCCTGGTTTCTCATTACTTTCCCCTTTCAATACCTGGTCAATCGACAGCGGAGTGAACGATCGCTTCACTGGGTGCATGCTGGGTTCTTCGTTGTGGAGATCGTCCTTATCACCCTGTTTGTCCACTTGATGGGGGGGAGCGAGTGGATCGGGATCGTGTTTTATCTTTTCACTGTGATCTACGCTAACTTTTTTCTCCCAAAGCTGCAGGGGTATCTCGTCACAGCGCTCGTCATCCTCCTGTATACGCTCGTCGTCCTGCTCGAGTACACCGGAGTTATCCCCCACCGGTTCCTCTTCCCCATCCACGACGCCCCTTACCGCAGTCTCTCCTACAACCTGACCACGATCCTCGCCGGCGCAGTGGGAATCTACAGCGTGCTAGCCTATACCGTCCGTTCGTTCACCGAGATCTACGCCCGCAAGAACCGCGCTCTTGCCAAGCGGGAGAGCGAGCTCGCCGAGCTGTCGCAGCGCCTCTTATCGGCGCACGAGGAGGAGCGGCGGCGAATTGCCAGAGAACTACACGACAACCTCAGCCAATCTCTTGCCGCGGTCAAGCTTCACCTGGCCGCACTGAAGGACGAGATCTCTCCCGATAAGGCAAAGGAGGTTCTCGGAATCATCGATCAGGCGGTCACAGAGACACGAACCCTTGCCTATTCACTTCGTCCGCCGCTCCTCGATGATCTTGGTCTCCTCCCCTCGCTCCGCCGGCTCGGCGAGATGGTGAAGACGGCGAGCGGGCTTGAGATGCACTTAAATCTGGAGGAGGGTGAGCGCCTGCCCAGGCCAGTGGAGAGCCTCCTCTTTTACGTCGCCCAGGAAGCGATCAGAAACGTGCAGAAACACGCTCAGGCAAAGCACGTCGTCGTGACTCTCCACCGGGAGTTGGGAAAGGTTATCCTGGCGGTCAAGGACGATGGGATCGGGTTTCGGCCACAGGATCCGCAGGGGCTTGGCCTGCGCGGGATCAAGGAGCGGGTTGATGTGACTGGCGGAAGGATGGAGGTCACCTCCTCCCCGGGGTGCGGCGCGCTTGTTTCAGCGGAGGTTCCGTATGAAGCCGATTAGGGTTGCAATCGCTGACGACCATGCCCTCGTCCGGGAGGGGCTCGTCCGTCTCCTTTCCTCCGACGCAGGGATCGAAGTTGTAGGAACAGCGGAGGATGGGATTGCCGCTGTGAAGCTGGCGCGAAAGGTAATGCCAGATATTATCCTACTGGACATCGCTATGCCGCGTCTCGACGGGATTACCGCTATTTCCCGCATTATGGAGGCTTCGCCAAATACGCACGTCCTGGTTCTCTCCATGTATGATGAGCCAGAGTACACCCATGCCGCGGTGAGGCAGGGAGCACGTGGCCTTGTCTCCAAGGCAGCCTCGGCTGAGGAGTTGTACGCCGCTATTCGAACTGCGGCACGCGGGGATACTCTCCCCACGGGAAAGCCGCTCTCCCAGCGAGAGAGGGAGGTTCTCTCTTTAATCGCAGTAGGAAAGAACAACGATGAGATCGCTTCCACCCTCTTTATTCGTCCCAAGACGGTCGAGCACCACCGCCAACGCCTGATGGATAAACTGGAGATCCACACCCAGGCCGGCCTCATTGCCTACGCGAAACGAACCGACCTTCAATGGGCCGATTGATACATCTTCCCCATTCCGGTATTTAACCTTCTAGGGTAGAATAGCTTAAAGATGAGGCCGCTACGGGTGGTGCTAGGAGATGATCATACCCTTGTTCGTCAAGGGCTCAAGGCCCTCCTTCCCTCTACCTCTATCTGTGTAGAAGGTGAGGCGGAGGATGGCTACGAGTTGGTAAGGCAGGTGAGAAAGCTCCTCCCTGATGTGGCGTTGGTTGATATCTCGATGCCGCTTCTAAATGGACTTGAGGCGACGCGCCAGATCGTAAAGGGCTCGCCGCAGACGCGGGTGATCATTCTCTCGATGTTCTACGATAAAGGATACATCGCTCATGCTCGCCAAGCCGGGGCCTGGGGATATGTGCTGAAGGGGGAAGCTCCGGAACGCCTGATCAGGGCGATCGAGGCGGTGGCAGGGGGAGAGCACTACTTCCCGACGGGGAGTGATGTAGACTCAGCTACAGTGAGCGAGGAACGACTCACTCCACGAGAGAGGGAGATCCTGCAACTGATCGTAGAAGGAAAGAGAAACAGTGAGATTGCGCAGATTATATCGCGAAGCCTTCATACAGTGCGGAACCACCGTGCTCGTCTGATGAGAAAGCTCGGCGTCCACAGCGGGGCGGAACTAGTCCAAGCAGCGGAGGAGATGGGACTGGTGTGGCTTCAACCTCCAGGGAGGGAAGGATGACGCTTCCCAGAATTCTTACGCGCTACCGTGCCCAGATTGAAGAGGGCCTTTTAAAGTCCCTTAAAGGGGAATCGCTCCTTTATGCGATCCTGCGCTACCACGTGGGGCTTGAGGATGAGCGCGGTACGCCCGCCAACAATATGGGGAAGCTATTGAGACCAAGTCTGGTCCTGTTCACCGCCGAGGAACTGGGAGGAGAAATGGCCCGAGCACTTAAAGGAGCGCTTGCGCTGGAGCTGATTCATAACTTCTCTTTGATCCACGACGATATTCAGGATTGCGATCCAACGCGGCGAGGGCAACCGACGGTGTGGAAGCGGTACGGGGTTGCGCAAGCGATCAACGTCGGTGACCTGATGCAAGCGCTTGCCGTCACTCAGGCGCTCACCGTGGGGAAAGAAGCTATGTCAGTCCTTATGGAGGCGACAGTCGAGATGATCGAGGGACAGGGGTTCGACCTTGACTTTGAGGGTAAAGCGGTGGGGGTGAACTCGTACCTTAAAATGATCGACAAGAAGACCGGTGCCCTGATTCGCTGCGCCTTCCGCATGGGGGGGCTCATCGCCTGTGTCCCAAGCGGTGTGGTAGGGGACTTAGGCAAAATGGGAAAAGAACTTGGTAGGGCCTTTCAGATCCGCGATGACCTTTTAGGAATATGGGGTGATAAAGCGATCACTGGAAAACCGCAGGGAACTGACATCCGCCGTAAGAAGAAATCTTTTCCGGTGGCGATCGCCCTGGCGCGCGCCAGCGGAGAGGAGCGAGAGATCCTTAAGGAGGTCTATGCCAAGGAGAAGATCCTCGCGGCTGACGTGAAGTGCGTCATTGCCGTGATGGAGCGATTGGGTGTCCGCAGCCTCGCGGAAGAGCAAATCGCCGATCACCTGGACCGAGCGGGAACTTGGCTTGCCAAAATCCCGTTCTCTCAAAGGGGTAAAGAGGAGATGAAGGAATTAATCGACTACATGGCAATAAGGGAGAAATGAGACGCCCGGTAAAGCTTGACCTCAAGATGGCCCGGTACCTGATGGCCCAGAAGATGAAACGGAGGAAGCACTTCCCCTTTGTCACGATGATTGAGCCACTTGAAGCCTGCAACCTGCGCTGCATCGGTTGTGGTCGGGTTATAGAGTACAAAGATGTTATAAAGCGCAGGTTATCGGTCGAGGAGTCGCTTGGTGCCGTGCACGCCTCTGGGGCTCCGGTTGTCTCTATCTCCGGCGGGGAGCCACTTTTACATGAGCAGGTTGGAGATATTGTCCGCGCTATCGTTGATGAGAAGAGGTTTATCTACCTATGCACCAATGGTCTTCTCTTAAGAGAAAAGCTTGACCTATTCAGTCCCTCTCCTTATTTGTCGTTCGTGGTTCATCTCGATGGGACAAAAAAGATTCACGATTCTGTGACACGCCATGATGGCACATACGAAGAGGCGATCGCTGGGATTCGCGAGGCTCTGGTGCGGGGTTTTCGCGTCAATACTAACAGCACCCTGTTTCACGGCTCGGACGTGGAAGACCTGCACCGGCTTTTTTTCACCCTCACTGAGATGGGGATAGAAGGTCTGATGGTCTCCCCTGGCTACGCTTACGAGGATGTCTCAGGTAAGGAGCTGTTCTTAAAGCGCCAGGAATCGATCGCCGTCTTCCGTAAAGTGCTTGATCCTAGCAGAGCTTTTCCTTTCTATAACAACCCGCTCTATCTTGACTTCCTTCGCGGTGAGAGGGAATACGACTGTGCTGCCTGGACGACGCCTACCTACACAGTGCTTGGGTGGAGGAAGCCTTGTTACATCCTCGCCGATGAGCATACCGACGATGTGGAGGAGCTGTTTGACCCTAAGCTGTGGGAACGGTATGGGCCTGGGAAGGATCGCCGCTGCACAAACTGTATGATGCACTCATCATTCGAGGGGGCAAGCATCTTAAAGGCATTTTCCCACCCGCGTGACTTACTCACTGTGGCTTTGGAGGAACGGAGAGGGTGATCGTGGTATGCGCCTGTTTCAGAACCGAAATCGCTTGGGTCCCGTCTCTTCCTGGTCTGCGCGTGGTACGCACAGGGATGGGGGAAGCGGCAGTGGGATCCCTGGAGGAGGAAATGCTTGACCTTAAATCCACGGAATTGATTCTCTCCACCGGTTTCTGCGGTGGGCTAGACACACATCTTGAACCGGGTGACCTCGTCCTTGCTGAGGCCATCCATCACCATGGGGAGATGATTGCGGTTAATCGTTCACTACTTGACAAAGCTGTGGAAGCGTTAGCAAGGGCAAAGATTGGCTTTGTAACAGGGTCGGTAAAAACCTCATCCCGGATTGTGCAAAGCGCGCAGGAGAAGCGACGCCTGCGCGAAGAAGGAGCAATTGCGGTGGACATGGAGAGCGGAGTGCTCGCCCGATGGGCAGACTCAAAGAAGATCGGTTTCCTGTCGCTGCGGGCTATACTCGATCCGGCCGATTGTGCTTTGCCGTTTGCTTTAAACCGAACATTCTCTCTTTCTATCCTTGGTCACCCGGTTGTTGCCCTGCGACTTCTTCGCCTATCCTCAATTGCGGGCAGGGCGATTGGGCAAGCGATTCCCGCAGTGGCAAACAACCTCGGTAGGGGGCTAGTGTGACACGACGTGCTGTTATGGTGGGAGGGGTCAAGATCGGCGGTGGGGCCCCGATCGTTGTCCAGTCGATGACCAACACCGACACCCGCCAAGTGGAAGCGACCGTCTCTCAGATCGAGCACTTGCAACAAGCCGGCTGTGAGATAGTCCGTGTTGCTGTGCCGGATTATAAGGCAGCGGGAATGCTTTCTCGGATCAAGGAGCAGATTGCGATTCCGCTGGTTGCGGACATACACTTTGACCACCGCCTCGCCCTGGCAGCGATCGACGCTGGGGTCGACAAGCTGCGTTTGAACCCGGGGAATATCACCGACCCGAAGAAGATCACGCAAGTGGTACAAGCAGCAAAGGAGGCAGGGATTCCCATCCGTGTTGGGGCCAACTCTGGCTCACTAGCTAAGGAGTTTCTGGATTCCGATGGCCATGCGAGCGCGGAGGGAATGGTGGAAAGCGCCCTAAAGGAGGTCCGCCTTCTTGAAGATCTTAACTTTACCGAGATCGTAATATCGCTCAAAGGAACTGATGTGCCGATGACGATCGCGGCGTATCGACGGATCGCTCGCGAGGTCGACTATCCCCTCCACGTGGGGATCACCGAGGCGGGGACTCCTTGGGGGGGAGCGATCCGTTCCGCTGTCGGTCTGGGGATTCTCCTTGCTGAGGGACTGGGAGACACCCTTCGTGTCTCTCTCACTGGGGATCCTGTGGAGGAGGTGCGCGTCGCCTACGAGATCCTCCGCTCGCTCGGTTTGAGAGAAAGAGGGATCACCTACCGGGTCTGTCCGACCTGTGGTCGCACGAAGATTAACCTTCTCACGATCGCGCAATCGGTGCAGCAGGAACTCACGGATGTGATGGAACCGTTGACTATCGCTCTTATGGGGTGTGTGGTGAACGGCCTTGGTGAAGCGAGGGATGCGGATATCGGCCTTGTTGGTGGCCGGGGAAACGGGACGATCTACGTTGCTGGAGAAGCGGCATACCACGCTGTCCCTGAGGAGAGACTTGCAAAAGAGGTCGTCCGTGTTGTGCGGGGATACCTGAAGGAGAAGGGGAGTTGAAGTGAGTGAATCTGCGGTCAGTCATCCACTAATTGCTCCTTCAGTAGTGAGAAGCGATCTTGATCGGGCGATCGAGCAGGCGGTATCTCACCTCCTGGCGTTCCAATACGACGAGGGGTACTGGTGGGGGGAGCTCGAATCGAATGTGACGATCACTCCTGAGCACCTGTTTTTGACTCACATCCTTGGCGTAGCCGACAAGCAAGAGTGGGCAAAGATCGTGGCTTACTTGCGCAGGAAACAGCGCGAGGATGGGACGTGGGCGATCTGGTACGACGGGGACGGGGACCTCTCCACAACGATCGAGGCCTATCTCGCGCTGAAGATGGCTGGGGTCTCCTTGCAAGAACCGGAGATGACTAAGGCACGCGAGTTTATCCTCTCTCAAGGGGGAGTGGAGCACGCGCGCGTCTTCACCAAGATCTGGTTGGCTCTTCTTGGGGAATGGGATTGGCGCAAAACCCCGATGATGCCACCTGAGTTGGTCCTTCTTCCTCGCTGGTTTCCAGTGAATATCTACTCGTTTGGCTGTTGGGCACGGGGGACCGTTGTTCCGATGACCGTCATTCAATCACTTAGGCCGGTTTTCCCCCTTCCCCGTTGGGCTCATGTTGACGAATTAATCGCTCGCGGAGTCGAGCGATCTGATCGGTCGCATCCCAAGAAAGCTTCCCGTTGGGCAAAAGCGTTCGCCTTCGCTGATAGGGTGCTTAAGGTCTACGAGCGGCTTCCATTAAAGCCGTTCCGGAAGCGGGCGATCCAGGCAGCGGAGCGTTGGATCGTGGAGCGCCAGGAGGAGGATGGTTCATGGGGCGGGATCCAGCCGCCGTGGGTCTATTCTATGATTGCACTTCATGCCCTCGGCTACAAGATGGACCACCCAGTATTGAAGAAGGGACTGGCCGGATTCTATGGGAAGAAGGGGTTTGCTATCGAAGATGAGGAAACCTTTCGGCTGCAGTCGTGTCTCTCCCCGGTTTGGGATACCGGGCTTGCGATGATTGCGCTGGAGGATGTCGGGCTTCCCGCGGACCACCCGGCGTTGGTGAAAGGTGGGGAATGGCTATTAAAAGAACAGATTTTTACTAACGGTGATTGGCAGGTGCGCTGTAAGGGCCGACCAGGCGGATGGGCTTTTGAGTTTGCCAATGACATCTATCCCGATACCGATGACTCAGCGGTGGTGATGATAGCCCTAATGGGAGCGAAACTTCCTGCAAGAAGAAAAAAGCAGGCCTTCGACCGTGGCCTTGAGTGGCTGTTGGCGATGCAGAGTCGGGGCGGCGGTTGGGGGGCTTTTGATCGGAACAACACTCGCGTACTGTTGCGCGAGATTCCGTTTGCGGATTTTGGGGAGATGATCGATCCGCCCTCGGTCGATGTGACGGCCCATATCGTCGAACTGTTGGGAAGACTCGGTTATCGCAAGGGATTTCGGCCACTCGACCGTGCACTGCGCTACCTTAGAGGAGAACAGGAAGAAGATGGCGCTTGGTTCGGTCGTTGGGGGGTTAACCTCACCTACGGTATCGGCTGTGTCCTCCCGGCACTCGCCGCGGTCGGTGAGGAGATGGATGCTCCCTACGTCCGCCGTGCGGTCGCCTGGTTGATCGCCCATCAAAACGAGGACGGCGGCTGGGGGGAGCGAATCGAGGGTTACGCTGACCCCAACTGGCGAGGCAGAGGACCATCCACCGCCTCACAGACCGCATGGGCGCTCCTGGGATTGATCGCTGCTGGCGAGACAGAGCAGCCAGTCACCCATCGGGGGATCGATTATCTGATCAGGACACAGCAGGAAGACGGCGGCTGGGATGAACCGTACTTTACCGGCACCGGTTTTCCGATGGATTTCATGATTAACTATCACCTGTATCGGGACGTCTTCCCGTTGATGGCTCTTTCTCGTTACCGTCGGGCGTTGCAAATTGAATGATCGGATGATTGATAGATCGGGAGATCGCGGTGTTAAATCACTCAATCACCCAATCACTAAATTGCTCAATCAATTACGTATGGAGGAACCGTGGAGATCGTGAAGGCAAAGGTCTTCGGCTTCTGTTTTGGGGTCCGGCGAGCTGTAGAAATGATCGAGACCGAGCTCGATAAGAACGCCCCCCTATGTACCTTGGGAGCGATTGTCCACAATACCCATGTCGTTGAGGCTCTGGCGAGCAAAGGGGCTAAGTTGGTGCAGAGCCTGGATGAGGTTCCCCCAGGTGGGGCGGTGGCGATCACTGCGCACGGGACAGGAGAGGAGGTGTACGAAGATATACGTAGGCGTGGCCTGCGCCTGATCGATACTACATGCTCGATCGTTCGCCGCGCTCAGCAGACAGCCGCTGCTTTGGTAGGTGACGGTTTCTTCGTTGTTCTCTATGGGGAGGCGGAACACCCTGAAGTAAAAGGGATCCTTTCCTGGACCCGCGGACAAGGGGTGGCCACTCAAACATCCAAAATCGATGTTCCGCCAGGTGTCAAGGGAATCGCGATCATCGCTCAAACCACGAAGAATCCGAGGCTGTTCGCTGAGTTTGCGCAACAGATCACCAAGGAACAGATTAGTAAAGTCCCAGAGATTCGCATCATTGACACCACCTGTCCGGAGACCGGCCGGAGGTATCAGGCTGCCAGAGAACTGGCGCAACAGGTGGAATCTCTCATTGTGGTGGGGAGCCGCTCCTCGGCAAATACGCGTAAGCTTGCTGAGATCTGTCGTGAAACAGGAATCCCGACTTACCACATCGAATCAGCGGCCGAGATCGAAGAGGCGTGGCTTACCGGGGTTAACCGGTTTGGGGTGACTGCCGGGGCCTCCACCCCGGATGATGTGATCGCGGAGGTCGTGCTGCGATTAAGAACCTATAAAGGAGAACGAACGACAAAGGAGGGAACGGAGATTATTTAAATCTCCTAACAACTATGGAAATGCATGTGCGTACCGAAGAAGGCTCCAGAGTGAGAGCCCACAGCGAGATCATTCGAAGGACGGCCAGCAGAGCCCCAGAGTTTATCGACATCACAGAAGAGGTGGAGGAGATCCTGGGTCGCTCCCGTATTCGCGAAGGATCCGTGTTGGTCTTCTCACGCCATACTACGGCAGCAATCGAGATCAACGAGGATGAGCCCCTCCTTCTTCGTGATATGGCATACTTCCTGGAGAGAATCGCTCCGAGAGAGGCCGATTACAAGCACAACGACTTCGTCATCCGCACGGCGAATATGACTAAGGACGAGTGCCCAAACGGCCACGCACATTGCCAACACCTGATGTTGAGGACGAGTGAAACGATCCCCGTGATCGAGGGTCGACTCCTCCTGGGTAAGTGGCAGCGGATCTTCTTGATCGAACTCGATCGGCCGCGTGAGCGCGAGATCATCGTGCAAGTGCAGGGATGGTAGAGGAGCACCTCGCTGCGCTGATCGAGCTTCCTGGGGTCGCCCCTCCTTTCTCCGAATCCTATGCGCTGTGTGTCCGCCTTGCCCGTACCCATTATGAGAACTTTACCCTTATCTCTTGGCTTGTTCCGTGGAGGATGCGGCCTCATCTGGTTGCGCTTTATGCCTTCTGTCGCACGGTCGACGATATCGGAGACGAAGCGCCAGGGGATCGGGACGCCCTCCTCGATCGCTTTGAAGAAGAGCTCCACGCAGCCTACAGTGGACCCCCCCGCCACCCCGTGCTCGTCGCTCTAAAGAGGACAATCGACCGATTTAACCTCCCACAAGAGCCATTCTTAAAGCTGATCGAGGCGAACCGAATCGATCAACGAAAGCTCCGCTACGAGAACTTCGCAGAGCTTCTGCATTACTGTGATTACTCGGCCAACCCGGTGGGAAGGCTCTTCCTCATGCTATTTGGCTATCATGATGAAGACCTGTTCACCTTTTCTGACGCAACTTGCACCGCGCTTCAGCTTGTAAACTTCTGGCAGGACGTAAAACACGACTACGAGATGGGCCGGATCTACCTCCCGTCAGATGAAATGGTGCGCTACGGAGTGGAGGAGGTCGATCTTGCCGCCGATCGGGCCGACTCCTCGTCAAAAGAGCTTCTTCGGTTTCAGGTCGAGCGCACGCGGGAATACTTCAAGGCCGGCCTGCCACTGATCGACCGGGTTCGAGGGCATCTTAAGGTCGATATTGCCCTCTTCTCTCGTGGAGGGTTGGCTATCCTTCAAAAGATTGAAAAGAGCGGTTTCGACACGTTACGCACTCGCCCGACCCTGAACAAGAGAGAGAAGCTGATGCTCTTCCTCTCGACGGTTTGGCGTTCATTGTAAAAGCTGTTTCCGTGACCGTTTTCTCGGTCCCTTCCTACTGGTCACATCCTAGTGTAGGGAGGTGCTGGAAGGCAAATCTCTTTTCCGAGTAGGAGGAATGAAGCGGATATCCGAAATGGGCAGAATGATTCTCGGTGAAAGCTTCCTTGCATCCCTTTCATTGAACCCTTACACAGTAGTTACGAGGAAAAGCATCAGGAGGTAAGAAATGAACGTTCCGGATTTGCAGGTGCAGGTGGTCGAAGTCAAAGGTCACTGCCCAGTGTACCGAGTGGGCGATGACTTCCGCGTCCAGGAGGGCTATAAGCTGCAGACAAAGCAGGCCGCTGTGCCTGCATGCTTTGACAGCATTGCTTCCCTATTACGTCGCACTCAGTAAGAGCACGCCACCACAGGTACTCGGCCTTGGTGATGAGGATACAGCGTATTTGCAGTGTCTCGATCCTTACGAGCGGACCGGCGGGGGAACGGTCGTCTTTGCCGTTCGCCAGTTAAAAGCCAACATTTGATCCGCTTAACCAGTATGAATTCATCTTTTCTCATGTCGGAACTGGTAGCTAGTAACTCCTTGGCACAATGAAGAAGATATATCGATCTTGTGAAGAGAGGTTGCATGTGTCACTACGGCTGTATACTTTTGAGGTAGGATGAACAACCGTATCTTGGTCGTAGATGATGAGGAGTGGGTACGGCAGTTGGTCCAGGGCTACTTGGAGCAAGCCGGCTTTAATGTCGCTACAGCGGCTGATGGGATCGGAGCCCTTGCCAAGTTCAATACCTATCGGCCGGATTTGGTGGTTCTGGATTGGATGCTTCCAGGCCTGGACGGAGTCGAGGTGGCGAAGCGCATTCGCCAACAATCGAATGTGCCGATCATCATGCTGACTGCGCGCGCCGATGAAGGGGATCGGATCAAAGGGTTGGAACTGGGGGCCGACGACTACGTTGTGAAGCCGTTCAGTGCGCGGGAACTGGAAGCGCGTGTACGCGCTGTTTTGCGTCGCTCACAGGGCGATCCTGGTAAACCGGCGGTGCTTGAATTCGGTGATATCCGGGTAGACATAGATCAACATGAAGTTTGGCTCAGCGGCCGCCGGGTTGAACTTTCCCCAATGGAGTTTGATCTACTAGTATTCTTGATGGAGCACCCGGGGCGCGTGTTCACCCGTCTTGAGCTTTTGGAAGCCTTGCGTGGAGCCACGTATGAGAGCTTCGAGCGCTCGATCGATTCCCACATCAAGCGGTTGCGCCAGAAGATCGAGCCTGATCCCAAGACCCCGCGCTACGTGAAGACCGTCTTTGGGGTCGGATACAAGTTCGCGAAAAGTGAGGAGGAAGGATGAGGTTCTTCAACCGGCTCTCCTTTCAACTGAAGCTGCTCCTTTCGTTTGTTCTGATCATCGGCCTCACCACAGTCGTAGGATACTACCTGATTGATCGTGCCGTTGACCGCGCTTTTGCCGATTTTACCGCCCGCAGTTTTCAGAGGCAGGATCTGATCTTCCAGCAGATCTTGGGTAGCTACTACGAGCGTGCCGGAAGCTGGAACGGAGTGGAGCGCCTGTTTACAAGAGCTCGTGAACTATTGCCGTTTGTGCTTGTCGATGCCGAAGGGAAGGTGGTGATCGACCCGGAGCACGAGCGGTTTGAGGAGAAGGTGCCGCGCGAGGATCTCAAGTATGGGGTGGCGATCGTGGTGAATGGAGAGACGGTGGGGACGATCCTCCCCCCGCCGAGAATGCGTTATAGAGAGTCGATCGAGCAGGGCTTCTTACACACGGTTAGCTCAGCACTTTGGATCGCAGCTGCGGCGGTCGGAGCGATCGGGATTCTCTTGAGCGCTCTCTTGTTGCGCCAGTTGACCGGTCCGTTGAAAAAACTCGATACCGCTGCGCAGCAGATCGCTTGCGGGGAGCTTTCGAGTCGGGTTCCGGAATCGAGCAGCGATGAGCTGGGGCACTTGGCGCGATCGTTCAACGAGATGGCAAGGAGTTTGGAGGAGTCGGAGCATGCCAAGCAGCAGATGATTGCGGATATCTCTCACGAGCTACGGACCCCGATCACGGTTGTACGAACTGGATTGGAAGGATTGCGTGACGGTCTCCTCGAACCGATCCCGGAGAACTTTGCCGCCCTGCATAACAAGATCCTTCTGACCACGCGGTTGGTCGGTGATCTTCAGCAGCTTGCGCTTGCCGATGCGGGGCAGTTATCGATTAAGAAAGGGGCCTGCGATCTGGGAGGACTGGTCGAGCAGATTCGTGCGACGATTGGGGTGGAGCTGGAGGATATGGGAATCGATCTCGTCATCGATCTTCCCGAGGATCTGGCGTCGGTGGAAGCGGACAGCCAGCGCGTCGAACAGGTGCTCCTGAACCTTCTTTCAAACGCGGAGCGGTACACCCCTAAGGGAGGATCGATACGAATCTCAGCCCGTGTGCTCGCCGACGGGAAAGTGCGGGTGAGCATCTGCGACAGCGGGCCCGGGCTATCCGACGAGGATCTCGCGCACATCTTCGATCGTTTCTATCGGGCGGATAAATCGCGCACGCGGGAGAGCGGCGGCGCAGGGCTAGGACTTGCCATTGCCAAGGCCCTCGTCGAGGCGCACGGCGGGAAAATCTGGGCAGAGAACCTCGCCGCAGGCGGGGCTTGTTTCTACTTTACGCTTCCCTGTGTGTGATGGGTTGCGTGAAGTGGTGAGTTTGCCCTTCCGTTTCGTTGGGCATTTCGGGCTTTGCCTGTCATGAACACCAAGAGCGAAGATCTGACCACGTTCCCCCCTTGCGTTCGCGCCCCGAGCCCCCTTTTCCTATAATGGCTTAGGAAATTGTACACGATAAGCACTTGGATGGCTATCACGCCGATGTGCTGGAGCAGTGGAGATGGGAAATGGCGCCAGACGAAACGCGGGACCTGATTTCGCCAGCTCTCCGTGCAGCCGAGCAACAGATCGATTCAGCCTACCTGAGCAATCCCCTCATGCGACTTCCCTTTGCGGAGGCTGCTTGGTACTTCTTGGCCTTCTGTGAAGAGCGCATCATTCTCCCCATCATCCGCGCCATGGAGACCGGTATTCCTCCCTCAATCAGCGACCAAACCGCGATTGCTGACAATGTTATCAACCACGCAAAGTGGCCGCTTCATTGGCAGAGCTGCGCTTGTGCCAAGGGCGGCCGAATTCCGACGAACTATGATGCGGACAGGCACACAGCGGCTTTCGAGCTGTCTGAGCTCAGCCGTGACTACCTGCCGTTTGAGGCGGCCTTCACACACGCCAGTCATGGAGTTCTTCGTCTAAAGCTGGATGGCAGAAGGATTTGCACGTCGGGAGAGATGAGAGATGACACCCGTTTTGATGCGTACGACAGGATTCTGGACATGCAGGCGAAGAATACAGTTCTCCTGGCTCCACCTGATCGGCTTGCCTCGCTGGTCGCCCCGAGCGTCCGCGTTGACGGCGAGCGGTTTGATTACAAGCTCACTCCCCGGCTTGTGCAGCAGGTCATGGATTGGGCTAGGCCGACACTTGAGGATAGGTTCGCCCTGCCGATTGATTGGGAGTTGACTGGAGTACTCGCTTGGTCAGTATGCGAGAGTTCTCAGTGTGCTGTGGACGATCTCTGCGGTTCATTTCGCAGCGCGTCTTCTTGCAGCGACGCAAGGCTGCCCAGGTCTGGGGTTCGCGCGGTCACTTGTTGTCATGAAGACAGACGAGCTGGTGAGGCGCTTGGCGAGGTACACGGGTTGTTCAGTTGGTGAGATTCGTGCAATAGTGCAGGACCTAACTTACGGGACGCGGGGACAGCGTGTTCCCGATCCCGCGCTTCAGCCCCTTGTGCAACTGACCCACTCGACCTACGGCTGGAGCCCGAATCTCGTTGTTGCCAATGCACTGGAGCGCAACCTGATTGTTCTGATCAACCGCATCCCGGAAGCAAGAGAGATCTACAGCCGCCTGAACCACGAGAAGGAGAGCTTGTTGCGAGATCGGTTCCTGACGGAGTTGGCTGATTGCGGATGGCGTACGTGGCACGGGGTTGTTCCTGGCTGGGGGGAGAACCTGGATCTGGCTCTGGCTCTCATCTCGGATTCGGAGAAGGCGTGCTTGTGCCTTGAGCTGAAGTCATTCATCGCTCCAGCGGAATCAAGGGAGGTTATTGAGCGATCTCAGGAGATCGCCCGAGGGATCGAGCAGATACGAGTACGAAGAGCCGAACTCGAATCGGAGCCGCAACCTGTTCACGAGGCTCTCGACATCACGCCCGGCTACGCGATCTCATGGGCTGTCGCATCCGAGAACTCAATCGGCGGCGCTTGGGTGCAGGCAGATGATGTGCCCGTGATCAACGCCGGACACCTGATCCGCCGGCTGCATCGCTCCCACTCGATCGCGAAGGTGAGCAAGTGGCTTGAGAGGCGCAGCTTCTTACCGGTCGAAGGCAGGGACTACGCTGTGCGGGATGAGGAGATCACCGTTGGCGGGTGGACGTTGGAATGGTTCGCCATCCAGATTCGTGTAGATTCCCTGCCCTAGAGGCTTGAGGGGCTCGCCACTGGGTCGCGCAGTTGGTCCTCACCACTTCGGGGGCATAGGCGTCAGACCTTCATTCTTCGGATTTCATCGTTTCATGAAAGCGCTTCGCGATTATGCTGATGCTGGAGTAGAACAGCCCTACGAAGTCCCCTACCTCTCTGAGCGTGTACTGGTGAATGTGAACGGCCTGGTAGATCCGCTCGTTGCGAGCCGTTTTGTCTTAGATCCCTGAGAATAGCTCGGCCAGGTTCGGTCGAGCTGCCAGTCGTTCCTTCCTCAGCAACTCTTTTGTGGATACCTGCCCCATGAGCAAAGGTTTCAACTTCTCCGCGAAGCGTTCCGTTCCCAGTAGAACTCTGCCTTGAAGGTCATCCCACACGTTGATGCCACGCCCTTTTCTGACAAACTCTCGATATGCACGTGCAGCATGTTCAAGGTCTTGATGAAACTGTGGCGAGATCCAGCCGGTGGTCAGGAACCCGGGTGGTTCACTCTGCCCGGCTTGTTGCCCGGTAGCTGAGTGGGAGGAGCGACGGAGTTGAATCCGCTACTCGTGAGGGAGATTCTCCGGTATGGTGGAGTTGCTTTTCCGTACGGTTTCGCGTACGATATATTATCCTGGTACGGAGGTAAAATATGTCCTCGGTAAACGCAACTGAAGCCCGGTCCAGATTGTATAAACTGCTGGATGAGGTTGCACAGTCGCACGAGCCGATCCTGATCACTGGCAAGCGCTCAAACGCGGTTCTTGTCTCGGAAGAGGACTGGCGGTCGATTCAGGAAACGCTGCATCTGCTTTC
>Ga0307431_1000548_pt1 | contig 24699 bp, 17 predicted proteins | sample SalMarWE160170MG_FD_202155 | JGI IMG/M metagenome (GOLD analysis project Ga0307431, IMG submission 202155) | Salt marsh sediment microbial communities from the Plum Island Ecosystem LTER, Massachusetts, United States - WE1603-170 | ecosystem: Environmental > Aquatic > Marine > Intertidal zone >...
ATCTCTAATCCCAAAAGTGTCCTGGGAATGGTAGGAGCAACAATAAAAATACCCGAAGGTAGAAAGCAATTAGTTTATACAAGAAGTAAGGGATTTGAACCCTTTAATGGAGGTGTCTAATGTGGAAAGTTTATCTAATTAGAAGTATCCCTTGGATCAAGAAAAATTTGAAGTGGATAATCTCAGCAATTGTAATCATCTGGATTGCGAGTTGGATTCATAATATAAAGGCAACACATAGAAGGCAAGTCTACGAACTTGAACAGGTAAATATATTAGTCAGAAGAATGATGGTAAATCAGTGGGAAAAAGACAGCCTTTCGATAGTGAAGAAGGCAGAGGAAAATGAGGAACTAAAAGGGATACTTGAATCACAGGTCAAGGCTACCGTAAAATTCAAAGACCTCTACCTCCGCGAAAAAGCGAGGGCAACAATAACGGACACCACTGCATTGGCGGAATTTACAAAAGAAACAAAATGTCACTTTGCTTGGGGATGGACTAAAGCAAATCTCATAACTGGAGAATCGGAATACAATTTGTCGGTCGTATCTCAACCGGTGAATTTACAGATAGATATAACAAAAATCAAGAAGGGCGAAATTTTTGGTCGAGTCAAGGCAAGTAGTGATTGTCTTGAGATTGGGAAAGTAAAATTCAATGTTCCACCGGAGTTAGATCTGCAAGTTGAATATAAGACTGATTGGAAAACAGCAGGGGTTATATTTAGTCTTGGTATCGCTCTCGGCTTTTTTATTCTCAAATGACCTGATTTGCCCTTTTAAAGCCCGTGGTGAAATTAGGGCATATCTTTATGGGTATAAAACAAAAACCCCATCAGTAAAACTTTTAGCCTATCTCGGAGAAAGTTAAGGCTGATTGGGGATTGTTATTTATCATTCTTTCAATTGACCCATAATAATTCAAAATAGCATTTCGATGTTTCTCAACTAATATATCTGAAAATTTTTGATGAATTTCTCTGGGAATAAAGACAACATCGGTATTATTAATGTGGTGGGATACCGCTCCTTCAAACCATTTATTAAGGGGATTGTAGCCTAAATCCCGTCGTTTGGAATCACGCCTTCTTGTTTCTTCTTTATGATTTAGATACCATTGATGATTATATTTAGCTATTTGTTTTCTATTTTTTATTCTATATTTAACTTTTTCTTCCTTATGCACTTTTTTATATTTAGCTATTTCCTTCTTATGTGTTTCTCGATATTTATGGCCTTGTTCAAGTATCTGTTCTCTGTTTCTTTGATAATATTTTGCTTGAATTTTTTTACAGCATTCTTTACATTGATAACATAGTCCATCCTTTCTATTTTTATGTTTATAGAATTCAGATATGGGCTTCCAAATTTTACATTTGCTACATTGTTTTAACATATTTCCTCCAAGAGAAAAGATGCCCAAAGATGAATGAATCTAATATCAATAAAGATAAAGATAGCTTCGGGCATCTAATTTTTAAGTTAAAGGAAATGATATCAAATTCATTCATAATCTATATTAATCATCTTTCTCTAAAAGTCAACCTCTATTCTTTCGCTTACAAAGAAAATTAAAGGTTAATCTCTTGGTCTAAAATCTATATACAAAATTAAGATTCACTTTATCATTATGAATCTCTGATTTTAAACCATAACTCAATTTCACATTTCTATTATATTCCCTTGTTTTAATGCTTACATCTATTGCTTCCGCAAGTTTAACGGCAAAAAACATTGTCAAAGGAACGATTGAAATATCCTCATCCTTATTATGATTAATCATTGATTCGTATCCCAGCCAACCCAATAATCCAAGTTCAACAGTAACATAAGTCGCAAGTTGAGGGTTATATTTACCGCCTTCAAAATAAGTGAAGCCACCGCCCGGCAGCATTAGACTCAATCCAGTTGTCAAAAAAACATTTTTCTTTTCATTAGCATTTAGATAGGGGATTAAACAAAATGAAATAATGAGTGCAAGTAAAAGTTTCTTCATAAACTATACCTCCTAATGGTTATCATAAAATCAATATAATCACTCCCGCTCAAAAGTCAATCTGAAAGTGGTGAAGGCAATCTATTTATAGCCTTCTTTATGTGGTCGGGCGCAAGGTGGCTATAAATCATTGTTGTTTTAATATCTGAATGCCCTAATAGGTTTGCAATGGTTGGCAAGTCGATCCCCTCCATCACTAACCAGGAGGCGAAGGTATGCCTGAAAGTGTGGAGAGTTACATTCTTGACATTGGCTCTTTTAGCAACCCGAAGCAATACTCCCCTCCAGACTTCCCTTGAAAAAATCCCACCCTCAGGGGATTCAAAAACCAAACCCGATTCCTTTCGCCTGACAGTAAGAATATTTTTTACTATTGGGTGTATAGGTATAATTCTGCTTCTTTTGCTTTTAGTGGTAAAACTTTCTTTATTTTTGACCGAGATAACTTCCTGTTCAAAATCTATATCTGACCATTCAAGAAATCTGGCCTCATTGCGTCTCATACCTGTGTAAAGGAAAAATAACCATAAATCCTTATAGAAGGGATTAGAATATTCTAATAGCCTCTTGACCTCCTCTTCGGAAAAGAATCTTGGAACTTTGCGGGGCGCCTCCTGTAATCTCTTGACATCCTTAACTGGATTTTCATTGATTACTTTTAGCTCAACCGCATACTGATAAACTTGCCTCAAGACATTGACATAATTATTAATGGTCTCAGAAGACAGTTTGACAGCAAGTGAATCAATAATCCTTTCAATTTCAAGCCTTGATAGAGGAGAGAAGATTTTATACTTGTGTTTTTCTTCCCAGAATCTGAGGCGTGAATTCCAGCCATCCATGGTTCGGGGATTGACTCTTTTTTTCTTCATAGATTGGAACTGCTCGAATAATTCCTTTAAGGAAATTTTCTCTTGAATCGGGATGTTCTCTCTCGTGAAATATTTTTTTCTTTCCTTCTCAACAAGAATTCTCTCGGCGTCTCGCTTAGTATCGGCTACAACTCTGCGGATCCGCTTCCCGGTTGAATCCGAATAATCTATGTACCATTTCTTGCCTCTTTTGAAAACTCTCCCCATTTGATGTCCCATTATAGGCACAAAATTTCATTTGTCAAGAGGATATCTTATAACTATTTGACAATGAGATATGTAAGGAGAGGAATATTACTGTGTGTCATTGTAACAATACAGGTAATGATATAGGTTCCCTCCAAACTTGGTGCTGTCCAATTGACCTCTGTACCACTACCGACGATTGTTCCTCCAGAAGCGTTCCATGTATAAGATAGTTCGTCGTTATCCCGATCACTAGCCGTACAATAAACGGCCGTATTTGCACCAAAAATGACCGTTGTCGCGTCTGCAGCTAAACTTTTAATCCTAGGCGAATAATTACCAACTGTATGACCGGACTGATAATCCACGATTACCCCATTAACCAGCATTTTATCAAAGTCGTAGGTGATGGTGCCACCCGCTGGTGTCAACACCACAAGAACGGCGGCATCAGGAGGAATAGTGAATGAAGTTACCCCACTCACATTAGTTTGTAAAAAGCTATTCGTTACGGCATCATAAAGATCGTGTTGACCACTGCCTACATCAATTTGGACAGTTTTTTCAACATCGTAAGGGTTAAAATAGAGATAAGTGGGGTAGGCTTCATCATGAAAATAATCGGTTTTTAAGACATCTAATTGGAGTATCATCTCTACATTGGTTGTATCTATTATCCCGCCGAAGATACCCACATGAGATGATCCATAAAGGGCCAGATTTGTCGCTCCCCATCCACCGGCAACAGCATCACCTGTCGCATAAGGGCTGAAGCCCATCCAGGATTCGCGCATCGATTCATGAGCAATATAAGAATTTGGGTCGTATTGATGCGCCCACGCTTCGCTGTCCTGATTTTCGTCGGGCAGGTAGTTCGGATAAAAAAGACGAGTGGCATTGACTACATTCAATACCCATTTGCCGATTGCCCTGGCAAAACGGTCATCGTACCGGACCATAGGAACTAAGGCACCTACTTGTTCGAAACCATTCATAATAAAGGCATACCCATCATATTTAGCTTCACCGATTAAACCATAACAATCGTATCCGCCCCAATTCCCAAGGGTAGCGCCCCAATTTCGAACGTTACCATGAGTAGTGAAGCACCAGTTTACCAGTCTCTCGATATCATAAGTTGTTCCAAGCTCGGCATTCATTCGGGCGGCAATGTAAGCACCATAAGGTAATTGAAGTTCATACGAGGGATTTGTGGACCAATTGTCTAAAAACTCCATACACCACTCAGCACCAATCCGATATTTTGGATTACCAGTTTCAACATACGCGTTATACAACAGCCAAGCAATAGCGCCCGCTGCCTCTGGTTCAGGTACGCCAGTAGCAAGCGGCGTCATGGTCGAAAGTTTCCATGCTCGGTAATTCATATAGGGACGATGCCAGGATGTGGTGCTGCCTCCCATTGTCACTACCGCTTCCAGCCACCGCTCAGCCACCGTTGTAAACTGATATGCAAAATCGCCTGTATTAGGGTACATGTCATAGAGCTGGTAAAAAAAGACATTTGGCATCGTTTCGTACCACCAATCACTTCCACTGCTGGCAACAGGAGAATTTAAATATACATTTTCTTCCGGCCTTTTATTGAAAAATTCCTCACACATGAGCACCCAATTGTCGCCATTCTGATTACTTTTGTTGATGCCTACTAAACTGGCACTAATGACTGCCGGTAAAACATTAATTGCCTCTGCTGAATTTGGATAAGGCGTACCCACCACAGTGTGTAATCCAAAGCTATTGTGATTAGGATAGTTAACAGTATTTGTGCTCCAAAAGATTAATGGAAGATATTGTCCCGTGAGATTAAAATCAAAAACAAACGCATCATAACCTAATGCAACCTGCTTCCAATTTCTCATTTCATAGGGACTGGGCATATTTGGCATGCTGTCGACTCTGCTAATGTTAATCTGCTGAGCGAAGATATTTGGTGCCAGTAGAGAGGTCACCACTACTATTATTAAGATTTGACTTAATTGGATTTTAAAGTTTGGTGTTTTCATTTTTGAATTCCAACCTCACAATTTCACAGGTTTATTCCAAATATCTATACTTGCTTACATCTTAACAGTTGTGTAACAGGAAATTAAGAGAAAGTTATCGAACCAGAAGCATCTTCTTTGTATCGACTAAATTCTCCTCATTCTTAATAATGGCTTTAACATTGCAAAAATATATCCCATTTTTGAGCCTTATTCCGTCCTCGTTCTTACCATCCCAGGTTATTGTATAATAACCAGCCTTTTTATAGCTATCTTCTAATGTTCTCACCAACTGACCTACCAAATTATACACACTTATAGTAATATGTGTAATTGCAGGCAACTCGTAGCTTATCTCTGTCTTATTAGTGAATGGGTTGGGATGGTTTTGTGAAACTTTGAAAAAATATGGAATTTTCTCTGGATTCGTATCTTCATCAATTCCGGAGTATATTAAGAATGAATCAAAAACAGTTCCATCTGGCTTAATAGCTTTGAGGTCCAACTGCAAGCTGTCTATTGAAATTTCACAACAATGAAGAGTCATTTCCGAATAAATTGTCCATTCATTTGTTCCTACTGGCCTTAAAGGCGCACCCCCTCCTCCAGTAACTATATAATAGACACCATTAACAAGACTTCTTTCATAATCATGGTCATGACCATTGAACACTATGTCCACACCATAATCCTCAAAAAGGCTGCACCAGGCATTACGGGCAGGTAGGTAACTACCGTGATCTCCTGAGCTGTATGGAGGTCGGTGGAAAAAGACAAATATCCAATCTGAAAATTGACTTGCATCTATTAGATCAGCCTCCAGCCAATCCCTCTGAATTCCATATAAATTAGTTTCAGTACTTAGACAGATAAAATGCGTATTTCCATAATCTATTGAATACCACTGTTCGTTTCCCGGGAAATGCCAGATATCGAAGTAAAGTGGGGCATTCTCTTCGTGATTTCCAATAGACACAAAATAAGGGATATGGTCCAGGATGTCCTGATTTGTGCTGAACCAGATCTTCCATTGGCCATCTTCTGCGCCGTCTTCCACTAGGTCACCGGTGTTAAAAACAATATCCGGATTTATATTAATAATCCTACTTACAACCGCAGCTCTATCTCCATCGTTTGTCCGGGTATCTCCATAAGCCACGAATGTAAAGGGTTCGTATTGATATATTGCAGTAGAGAATGTGTTGTCAACACCCACTTCTCCTGAAGATGAACTCACCTTATAATGATAAGTAGTAGACGTATCAAGGCCGGTAAGTTCAAAACTGTGCAATGTTCCTACTGTTGCATCGTTTACAGAAAATCCGTAAGTAGTGTCGAATCCATACTCTAGTGTAAAATCACCTGAGTCTTCCGTCCTCCAGCTAACAACCATTGTAGTTTTGGGATCATTGACCCAGGAAAGATATGGTCCAAATTGCCCCCATTTGAACACAGTATCATTCACAACCACATCACTATCTGGAACAGTAAACATTCTTACATTTATTGCTTCTCCAACTTTTCCTTTCTCAATATAAAACCAACTTCCTTTTGTATAATAGTAAAAAAGACTGGTTCCTGACGAAAAGTTAGATACTAATTGCCAGCTACCATTAGGATTCTTCTCAAGAGGTATCGAATCAGGATCCCAGTTACCAAGCTCTGGATGATTCCCCATTATATAAACAGTATCAGTATTGAAGGTCTCTTCTGGAACAGTTACAAGAAATGTTACAGAGGATGCTTCTACTACTGTAAATGATATTAGTGAAACAACAATAGAAAATTTTAGAATATAATCAGTAATTTTCATCTTACTCCCTTAAGTATTTTTTGAGTAAAATAGAAGTTATTGCATAACATAAACTTCTATTAAAAGTCCATCCCCATTGAAATCCTGTGAGTATTTCCGAGTCTATTAAAAACTGCAAAGGCATAGTCGAACCTAAATGCGATCGTTCTTCCGATACCACTCCGTATACCTGTACCTAATGTCAATCCTTCCTCGCTATTTCTCTTGAAGAGTGAACTGTAACCACCTCTCAAGAAAAATATGTTATTAAGCACCAATTCCATTCCCATATTCAAGTATTCTGTATTATTATTTGGATGAACAGCATCTATTGCGATAGTTAAATGATTTTTTTTACTCGAAAGTATATCCATTGCTAATCCTGCTCTATATGTTAGAGGAAGAGGCCATTTGTCTGTGGTTAGATTTGCTGTAATCAGTTCATTATTACCTATTATTGTCTCATCGATATCATGATATACAATTACATCTCTACCTGATAACATCATATCCATACCAAAGTTTGTTATGCTCATACCGATCTTAAGATCATTAAAGTGAGTGATAAACAATGTTCCAAAATCAATAGCAAAACTTGAGGCGGTCATATGCCAGATTTTCTCCTGAATGTATTTAGCATTAAATCCCATGGAGAATCTATCGGTTAGAGCTCTCGCATAAGATAATCCAAGGGCAATGCTACCAAACGAGAACATTTCTCCATTTCCTTCTGGTTCTTCTATTGTCCTTACCATCATATCTGCAGTACTCAAAGAGGTAAGACTCATTCCAATAGCACCATAATTACCCAAATAGAATATGCTCCCTACAAAATCAAAGTTTATGTCACTTAACCATTCTATATGTGTAAATGTGACCTCGTTCTTCTCTAGCCTTGCCAGCCCTGAAGGATTCCAGTATATAGCATTGGCATCATCAGCCACTGCGACAAAAGCCCCTCCCATTCCAATTGCCCTTGATCCAATCTCAATTTCAAGGAATGGTGCGGCAGTTGTCCCTACAGCTGATACACCACCATAGGATTGCACTGATGTTATAAAAGCGATAAGAAAAATAAACTTTAATTTCATCAGACCACCCCCTTTTATTTTATTACGGCAAACTTACCGATTTTTTCACCGATTATATTATGATCATCATCATATGCTTCCACATGATAAATGTAGAGGCCATATGCTACATCCATACCCTCCTCGGATATAAGATTCCATGACTCTGCTCCATCTCTCATTGTAGCCTTATGTGCTATTTTCTTTACCAAATTTCCCCTTAACGTGTAGATACGAATTGTGCATCTTTGTGGTAGATGTATGAAGTCTATCTTCCTTTCACCCCGACCGAATTGATAGGGATTCGGTGCTTCCCAGGAGGCTGCAACAACGTAGGGATTTGGTACTACTGCTATTCTATCCAGTTCATCTACTGCATCATCCTCACTGATAGATTGTTCTCTTAACACAAATTCATATACATCTCCACTCAGTGTATCACCCTCGGAATTCATCCATATACCTCTGAATGGATGAGTAGTTCTAAGATAGTAGATATCTCCTGGCTCAGGCGTAAAGTAAGTGGTATCAACAACTCCAGCAATATTAATTGAACCAACAGTAAAGGGAGCGCCAACTAATCGGAATTCCCACGAAGTCCAATAATTAATTATTGAACTATTATCTTCTACAAGAGTTATTATAGCGTCTGAAGTAGTGTCTACTTTTAGGCTATCGCCACCATAATATGAGGTAATAAATCTCACAGAGAATTCCGAAAGAGAATCATTATCATTGTTAGCAAAGAGGAATGGTTGTTTAATACTATCAGCTGTAATATTCAATAATGAAAATTTTGTTGGAATAGCAGTATACATCCCGAGCAAGGCTGTTGAACGGTCAATAATTGAATCTGTGAATATAACTTTAATATCAGAAGGATATGGTTTATTCAGGTTAAAGATTGGTTCATCTTCGTTTGAAAATGTTGGATTGAATCCTACTTTTATTTCACAGTCAGCTTTGTTTTCAATCCAATCAGAAAGAGAATCAATAATAACTGCACTTAGGTGATTATGAAATCTTATCACAATTCCATGTTCAAAGAGAGGACTTTCGTCATAAGCTCCCATCATGTTTGCAACTATCAGTGTCTCTGGCTGATATGCCATATCTTCAGGTATTGTATCTGCTATAACAGTATATACCGGTGCACTGTCCAGATGTACAAAGGATGTATCACTGAAAACCACCTTATAATCTGAACTATCCTTTACAAACTCTGGATTAACAAATATTACATTGATTTCTCCAGTTCCAGGACCTGTGTGACGAATGCCTCCTTCCACAAAAGGTGAAGAATACCCTGCAGCAGGAGCGTTCGGGGTTACAACCGAAGTGTTTACATCTGCAATAACCTCTCCCGATTCATCAATTATTATAGTGGATGGACACTCTGTTGGGGAAATACCAATGGGATTACCATCCGAGTCAAAGAGTACATTTCCAAGGGTATCACGGGATATAAAACCACGATCATATGATACAATAGCATAATAATATGTCTGCCCATTATTAACGTTAGAATCAACAAAAGAGTGTTTAAGTCCTGTATCATCTCCCAGATCAAAATGAGCACCATAAACACCAATCAGATGTGGTCCATTGAGTCCATTCTTTAAATCAAATTGGGCAAGGGGCTTTCGAAAAGTAGGATTTCCATATGCATCGGTTATTATCCTGTTTTCTAAAAATGTAGGTTCAGTTGAACGATAAATCCTATATCCCTCGAAGTCATACTCCTGAAGATATCTATCATAAGAATATTCTGCATCATCATCCCAATAGAGTGTGACTTTTCTATCACCGGGAACTGCAGTGAGTCGAGGCTTATCTGGTGGTCTTGAGAAATTATAATTCGCATTATATATTGCCTGAACAGTTTTTTTATTCCTTTTTAAATCATCCTCATCATATCCGAAGAGTAATGCCATGGAGAACCTTTGTGTTTCTCCTGGATGCAATGGAAACAAACCAGAAGAGAAATACATTGCGAGATTTGTTCCTAACAATTGCTCTGGTGTGGGAGGTCTCAATTCAGATAGAATTGGCCAGATAAGTTCTTCGTCACTTAATGGATAATCATGAACATTAAAAATTCTGAACCCAGTTAAACCAAGCTGGTCTGATTCGTCTTTATCAGTCTGATCAAAATTAGGTTCTCCCTGAGTGGGAATACCATCTCCCTGACCATTATCTGGAGCAATATATGCTTCATCTATAGGTCCAATACCATCTTCTCCAAGATCATCATTTAGAGGTTCTCCCTCGTCCCATATACCATTATCGTTTAAATCTGTATATGGATGCCAATCTCCATCTTCATCACCTGTCCAGTGCCAGCGATATTTTATCCCTGTACTTCTATCAAGCTTCCCATTCTCATCGTAATACCCGCAAGGACCATAAGTGTAATCCCCTGGACCACTCTCCCTCATTTCGTCAATCAACCCATCATCATCATTGTCAAAACCATCCCATGGATTACCAGGACTCTCAAGGAATGCAAATCCTGCAAATCCTGCTTTACCACCCCATTGACTTGCATTGTTATAAGCCCATGCATATGCAAGATCGATGAGTGTATCATAACTACCACAATCATCACTTCCACCTGGACTAGGCATACACTGACCAATTCCCCAGTCAATATAAAATCCAAAAAGAACTTTCTCGAAATCATAAGTGCCTTCATTGGTAATCGCAAAATGCCAGAAGATACAATCCTCAGCAAGGATATGCGACCACTGGAATCCTCTAACAGCAACCTCTAAACCAATACCTCTTCGTGAAGTGTCAGCTGAGTCCGGATAGAAATTCCACTCTGTATCATAATCGTCATCCATAACATAGTATGTTTCAAGGTCTGCATTCATAACACCTTTACCAAAGTAACCATTCCAGTATCCTGACCAGTCTGCAGGTCTATCTGGCCACTCACTTGGCCATGTTTCATTATCATCGCTCATTGCAGGTGAGTCCTGGTAGTACTTACAGTAGTTTGGTAGAGGCAACCAACCCCATGCATCATTATTAATTGGATGTAAATCCGTATCTTCTCGATAATTCACCTCTATTGGATGTATAGTATCACCATTTTCATCTATACACTCTGCCTGAACAAGAACTGCTACCCCATCTATATAGAGATGCCCACTCCCTTTGGGCCACTCGCCCGAGTAGGTTCTATTATAATATGCTATCTCTCCATGATTAGCAAATCTTGTTCTCACCAAATTGCCATCCATTACCCCCTTATCTTTTTTCCAATTTCTATCACCTGTACGAGGGTCTGGATCACGTGGTTGACCAGAAAGAGAAAAACCTTGAACAAGGAGAAGCACTCCCAAAACTAAGAGGACTGTTTTTATGTACTTCATTTTACCTCCAGACTTAACCACTATACCGGTAAATTCTAAAAATCTAAAGATAATCCCAGAATTATATTTCGTGGGGTGGAGTAAAAGTCAGGTCTTATGAGATATTCTTCCAGGGTATTAATCCCACGTACAACACCAGGGCTCTCTATAATGGTATAACCTGCACTACCGGTATCTGTATATACATTTACCTCATTCTTCCTGTCGAACAAATTATATATCTTGAGAAATAGTGAAAGCTTCATTCCCGTTATGCCAATATTATAATGAGCTTTTAAATCGACATTATATCGTGGTGGCTTTTGCTCACTATTTTCAGTAGCAATGCGAATTCCCTCATAGGATGGCGTATATGGAAATCCTGTCCCATACCTCCCAATCAGGCTAACTCCCCATCGCTCTGGATATCCAATAGTTATAGCACCATTGATTGTGTGTGTTTGATCCCAATCAAGGGGTACAAAGTATTTTTCAGACTCGCGATTCGAAAGAGCATCATAGAATGCTGCGTCAGGGTCTGATGCTGTTCCTTTTACAATTTGATATGTGTAATCAAATGATGCATATACGAATTCAGAATATCCACCCTCAACAGTAATAGTAATACCTCTAACATTACCATAATCCCTGTTAACATACCTTGCATACCTACTACCTATATAGGTCTCATGGAGTTCGATTCCCAGGAGATTCCTTATATTCTTGAAAAATCCAGTTACATCAATAGAAATGTCGTCAGTAATCTGCTGTTGCAGACCCATTTCATATATAACTGTTTTTTGTGGTTTCAGGTCTGCGTTTCCCATTCTTGTTTGAAGACCCTGCGCGTATACTTCAAATTCAGGATCTGCATATATATATTCAAATGGAGGAATCTGAAAAAAGTGTCCATATGATCCATGCATAACTCCCCTATCGGTTATTGGATATGCTAATCCAATTCTAGGGCTTATTTGCATTCTAGGTTCAACATCTTCAAACCATGGTTCACCGGTTACTCTAATAGGATTATCAGGATTATATGGATTAACGGTATCAGGTCTTAGAGGGTCTTTTGGGTTTGGATCACGTAGATCAGTAGGAATTTTCCAGTTGGGGTCAAAATAATCAAACCTGACACCTATATTGGCAATTAGATCTATAAACTCAATTTTATCCTGTACATAGACAGCACCTTCAAGTGGATAGTTAGTATATTTATTATGATTAGTGGATGTTAAAGGTGGCAAATCAGGTTCAAATGGCTCTATCTCATTTCCTGTTGCATCCTTCTTTGACATAAGTTCAAACTCATTAAGCCACAATTTATGTTTCTTCACTTCTATACCAAACTGTACCTCATGGAACTTTGTGACCTGGCTAGTTAGATCAAATTTTCCAACACGAGAAGTTGTATTTCGATAAAAATGCCATAGTTGAGTTCCACCAGTACGGAATGCATAGTTGGTTGCATCTTCCAATCGATCTGGATCAACATACATAGAATCAAGTGAATCAACATATACATAATACCTATGATCACTAAAAGAATTGGCAAATTTTAGCTCGAAGAAGGTGTTCGTATTTACGAGTTGATTCCAGCTTAAAACATGTATATAACTTTTATTGAACCGCTTATAATCACCATCAACATTGTATTCAAATGTATGATCATATTCCTTAAATTCACGATTTTTCAAGATAAAATTATAACTGAATTTGATTTCATGTGAAGGTTTGAAAGTTAATTTTCCATAAAAAGAGTTTTCAAGTGATGGTGCCAATGGCACCATAGAAGAGTCTCCTGTTGATTCAACATACCAGTCATTAGAATCATCTGCTGAGAAATCACATGAATCTGAGGGATTAAAAATCCTCTGACCAAATAAATAACCTTCATTATTATAACGCCTTGCCATAGCATAGAAGGAAAGTTTATTGCCATAGATGAGAAAAGGTCCTCCAAGGGTAGCCTCTATATTGTATATTCCAGCTGGATTTATCCCATCAATATTCATAAAGGTACTGGTATGGTTGCTTATATAATCACCAGAATAAGTGGTAAGATTACCCGAGAGTTTTTTTCCGCCTTCTCTGGTAACAATATTTACTACTCCACTCATCGCCTGTCCATACTCAGCATTAAATGTGCCGCTTATTACCTGTAACTCTTTTATTAAACTATTCTCAACATCAACCATTACATCATAAGAAAATGGATCAGTTATAGATATACCATCGAGCATATAAACCACTTCAGAACTTCTACCTCCCCGAATGTGTCCTTCTACAACTCCAGCTTGTAGATTAACTAAATCCTGAAATCCTTCAGCAGGTAATGCTTTAATTCTATCAGCATCCACTACTGCTCTCGTAGAGGTAAGATCTACTTCTATCAACGGTCTTTCCGCACTGACTGTAATACCTGCTGTCTTTATCACTATAGGTTCCAGTGAAAAATTATGCCTTGTTGTAAAATCAATGGAAACATCTACTTCTGTAATTGTAACCTCTTGATACCCCATCATTCTTGCCTTTATACTATATTTTCCTGGAGGAATGTTAAGTATAGTATAATAACCATCAGGGTCAGATGCAGCACCCATCGTAGTGCCCTCAACAATGATGTTAACAAATGGCAGGGATATACCAGTCTGGGCATCAGTGATCCTGCCTGCTATCTTTCCAGATACGCCAGCCCATAGAGAGGTGCTATAAGACAGAAGGCATAAAATCAAAGAAAAAAATCTGATAAACCTATATTTATTTTCCAATTTCGCCCTCCCTTATTGCATCTTAAGAAAAATACTAATCATTGAGAAAAAAGATATATACATATATACTTAGAACATTTTTTGCGGGGAGGGTGTGACCCCCCCCGCACATTGATATCTCGTTTCTTACTACCTCAGGATAAGCATTTTCTGCGTGGACTGGAAATCATTCGTGGTTAGATGATAGAAGTATATACCGTTAGCCACCTTGCTGCCATCTTCACTTCTACCATCCCATCTTACAGTGTGAGCTCCAACCAATTGTAGGCCATTCACGAGAGTTATGACCTTTCTTCCAAGCATATCATATATAGCTAAGTTAGCACGCGTGTCCCTGGGTAGTTGATAGCTTATGTAAGTCTCATTTACGAAAGGATTGGGATGGTTCTGCATGAGCGCATAGGGTGTGACAACCTTTTCCTCAACACCACAGGAAAGAGTATCCTCCCAAGTAAGGGTGGCACCGGTTCCATAAGTATACCACCAGAACGGCTCATAGGTCTCTAAATCACTATTCCCAAAGACATTAGGATATGCAGTGACTTCTCTTACCTCAAAGTCGTCAAAGTATACAGTTCCTTGTGGGAATGATGTGAATCTTGCTCTCATGGATACTCCAGCAGCAGCTGAAGGAGAGGTTGCTACAACCTCGTATTTCTCCCAATCGCCCATAGAGTCAACCTGACTCATATAGAAGAAATTATCACCCAACCAATTCCATGCAGTATTGATTGGTGCATCGTGAAAACCAACAGTAAAACCAATTCTCTCGTCATCTCTAGTTTGGCACCAGTTGACCGGGAGATAATGAGGATCGGTTGGCTCGATATCCACCTTCTTTGTCCATGCAGAGAACAGGTACAGTTGACCTGAATCGCAGGCATAGGGTATAGTGTAGAAGACTATCTCATCAGAAAGTGTATCTAAGTCCATCAACTTTGCAGAGTAGGTCCCGCTGTGGGCCTCCTCATCCATGTATTGGGCAAGAGCAAACTGTGATGTAGAATGCCACTCCATCCATCCAGCAGGTGTCTCGCAATCAGAGCCAAAGAATCCTGCAGTCCATGGAGAAGATGAAAGGATGAAATTATCACCCCAGGCTGTACCAGTAGCATTCGGACCAAACAAGAAAGAACAGTAGACCGAATCTGGGTCGGAAGGTAGAGTGACATAATAATCAACTGTATCCCAGTCCTTGCTGGCAACTGACTGATCGACAGGTATCCGTACCTTCGCTAACTGGACACCACCAGAAAGGAACTCCCAGTGTAACCCTATCTCATAGGTGGAATCAGCAGGAGACATGTTTACTCCACTGGTCTTAACCAAGCCACCAATATGGTAGAGGACACTACCCTGCATGTTGTTCCAATAAGTCTGAGCCTGGTTCCCACTCTGCCAGCCTTCCCAATTAGCAGTCACACCTGGCTTATCAATCTTTAGTGACCTTATACCCCCCGCTAGTGCCTCATCAGTAGCCCAAGTAAGGGTGGCACCGGTTCCAAATGTGTACCACCAGAACGGCTCGTAGGTCTCTAAATCACTATTGCCAATGATATTAGGAGCCAGATCTATCTTCTGTGCAGAGAAGTCGTCAAAGTATACAGTTCCTTGTGGGAATGATGTGAATCTTGCTCTCATGGATACTCCAGCAGCAGCTGAAGGAGAGGTTGCTACAACCTCGTATTTCTCCCAATCGCCCATAGAGTCAACCTGACTCATATAGAAGAAATTATCACCCAACCAATTCCATGCAGTATTGATTGGTGCATCGTGAAAACCAACAGTAAAACCAATTCTCTCGTCATCTCTAGTTTGGCACCAGTTGACCGGGAGATAATGAGGATCGGTTGGCTCGATATCCACCTTCTTTGTCCATGCAGAGAACAGGTACAGTTGACCTGAATCGCAGGCATAGGGTATAGTGTAGAAGACTATCTCATCAGAAAGTGTATCTAAGTCCATCAACTTTGCAGAGTAGGTCCCGCTGTGGGCCTCCTCATCCATGTATTGGGCAAGAGCAAACTGTGATGTAGAATGCCACTCCATCCATCCAGCAGGTGTCTCGCAATCAGAGCCAAAGAATCCTGCAGTCCATGGAGAAGATGAAAGGATGAAATTATCACCCCAGGCTGTACCAGTAGCATTCGGACCAAACAAGAAAGAACAGTAGACCGAATCTGGGTCGGAAGGTAGAGTGACATAATAATCAACTGTATCCCAGTCCTTGCTGGCAACTGACTGATCGACAGGTATCCGTACCTTCGCTAACTGGACACCACCAGAAAGGAACTCCCAGTGTAACCCTATCTCATAGGTGGAATCAGCAGGAGACATGTTTACTCCACTGGTCTTAACCAAGCCACCAATATGGTAGAGGACACTACCCTGCATGTTGTTCCAATAAGTCTGAGCCTGGTTCCCACTCTGCCAGCCTACCCAATCAACAGTCACACCTGGCTTATCAATCTTTAGTGACCTTATACCTTTCATACCAGGGATATAACTGTACGCTGTAAATGGTAGGGCTAAGAGACAGAGCAGGGCCAAAATAGCACTAACTCTTTTAAACATAGTTCCTCCTCTTTTTAAACTAATAACACAATTAAATCAATCACCGCTTCCAAAAGAGTATCCTCCAGTACTCTTTTTTATCCCCCATCAGGATACTATTTCACCTCCATTAGATATTTGGAAAAATTCGTGGGAAACCCACAAAGAAACAGAAATCTTATCTCGATTGAATTGATATTTTCCTCCTCCCATTGTCTATCTATTTTAGTATAACCTATTTTTTTTCCTTTGTCAAGATGTTTTTTATAAAATTTATTAAAACTAATGCACACCGTTTTCACCTTAAAGATACTCACCACAAAGACACAGAGTACACAGAGATAGAAAACAATTTGAGGATTCGAGGATCAAGGATTATAGGATTAAGGAGTAAGGATTAAAGGGGTAAGTGCTGGGTCCTGGGTTTAGAGTATTGAGTTATTTTAACTTTTAAATTTTCAATTTGCATTTTTCATTCTGCAATGGAGCGAAGCGACTAATCTGCGTGCACCCCGTGAAATATTTTATCTAATTCATCCGCTTTTATTATTTACCATATTATTTCACGGAGTAAATCTGCGTCCTATCTCATTTTTCAAATATACTCCATTCCTTTAATATTTTATCCCAACCAATCCTGATTTCTTTCCCACTAACATCTCTATAGACTGAATAATTCTCAATTTCATTTGTTTTTTCAAGGTCATAATAAAAATATCGCAAAGAAGTTGGATCCCACGAGATCTCCATAAGAGTCATAAGGGCTTCTATAGTCGATTCTGCTCCTGAATTCCGATTGATTTTGTCTTTGTTATCAATACCATCATACCCTCTGCCAGTCTTCGCGCCATACATAACCTCCCTGGCTGGATTATTACCCTTTAGCCATGATGCAACAAGTCCTGCCAACTTCGCATATTTATCATCCTCAGTTGCAATATAGAGTTCTTTGAGACCCGAAACCATAGGGCGTATACCATAGGAAATCTGTGGAAAGATTTTTATTATTGGCTTTTTACCTGAGTAAACTTCAATACTGTGAAGGAAATTTCTTGACATTAAGAAAAGATAGAAATTATCCGCCTCAATCTTTGCAGATTCAAGGTAAGATGAATTGCTAAAGGTTTTCCCTGCCTTTGCAAGTGCCTCTACCTCTGAATTGCCCCAGGCATGCCATATATTTCTCCAGGAATAATGCATACCGTAAAGTTTACTATTAGGGTCACTCATTTGAAATTGAACTAATCCATCAGCAAGTTTTTCAATCATTATTTTTATCTCATCATCTGGATGAACAGTGTAGTAATCCAGCAAGGCTAAAATAGTCTCGGCTGTACGATCGCCCCCAACAATTAGCCATCTGGGGGATTTCACTCCATTGTAGTATTCGTATTCACCATAATATTTCAAAAACCCATTTATTTGATTAAAAGTAGGTTTAATTTTTTCTCTCAGCTCTTTTGCATAGGAAGGATCAATTACATGGAAGATCCTGTATCCATAACATAAAGATCGTAATCCTCTTACCGCCCAAAAATTGAAGGATTTTTTACTCGTCCTCCCTTCTTTGTTTATGGAATGGTCTCTATAGATAAAGTTATAAAATTGTCCGTCATTTCGCCCCATATACAGAACGAAATTAAGAGCCATTCTTGCTTTTCCCAAGGATAGACTATCCCCATACAACTCATGATGACGTAAATAGACTATGGCTGCCCTACTCACATCATCAACACAGGTGATTCCCTCACCTCTTGCCTCTACCCAGTCATAGTCCGGATACTCAGAGTATATATGTGTAATTCTCATAGGAATTCCATCTATATGGATAACTTCACTTAAACGTTCTAAGTGCTCTATATTCACATAACGAGAAAAATCTCTTGATGGCTCTTCTAATTCTAATTTATTCTCTTTAAAGAACAAAGTCGTACTTAACTCATGCGTTACTAATATTTGTGTTAACATAAAAAATAATACCATTTTTATCACCCCTTTTTAATAAATAAAATAAATGATTCTACTTCGTCATTACAGGGTAACGCTGGTACTGCACCATATCTTTTTACAGTTAATGCAGCAACTGCATTGGCAAATCTAAAGATTCTGTTTAGATCGTCTTTAGTGATGTTTTCATAAGGTATCTCTGTAAGTTTAGAGAGCATCCCCGCAACAAATCCATCACCTGCACCTGTTGTATCTTCTGCCATAACGTCAAAACCATCTACCTTACCCTCTGTTTTATTACTAAAAAACTCACATCCTTTTTTACCATGTGTAATCACGAGTAGTCTTACACCTTGCTCCAGGATAAACTTTGCTCCTTTTTTAATATCGCAACTCTCGGTTATAAATTCTATCTCCTCTATATTCATTTTTACTATATCTGATAATTTGAGTGCCTTTTTTATCTTTTGTCTGGCACTGTTCTGATTTCTCCAAAGTGAGAGTCTAAGGTTGGGGTCAAAGGACACAAGTACATTATTATCTTTGGCAATCCCTAAAGCCATCAAGGTCGCATCTCTACTTGGATTTGAAATAAGTGATATAGAACCAAAATGTACCATCTTGGTCCTTTCGATTAGAGAGATATCTATCTCCTCTTTTTTTAACTTAGCATCTGCACTGTTTTCCCCATAAAATTCAAAATCTCTCTCTCCTTCCCTGCTTAAGGAAACAAATGCCAACCGTGTTTTATGTCTTTTGTTAAATAATAGATTGGATATATCTACTCCATTATTACAAAGTGTCTTTGCCAGAAATCTTCCAAAGGAATCATCACCAACCTTTCCAATAAAGGCTACTTGTTTGCCAAGCCTTGCCAATCCAATTGAGACATTAGCTGGAGCTCCTCCAGCAGCTTTTAAGAATCCCGGTGAGTCCTCTAAACTAACATTTTTCTTCTCTGAAACAAAATCTATTAATGCTTCTCCTATGCAGACAACATCAAGTGGATCTTTTTTCATTCTTTAAATTCAACTCCCTGGGATGAGTAGTGTCTTTATAGCTTTCCGTTCTTTATGGCATTCAAGTGCTTGTAACGATTCATCAAGCGGAAATCTCATTATATTGAATTTACTAAAGTCTATCTTCCCCAGAGAAAGTAATTTTATAGCACGACTAAAAGTATATGGATTGATAAAACTGCCTTTAATAGACAACTCTGTATAATATATCTCCTTTGGTTTTATATTGATCTCTACATCCTTATCGCATACACCAAAGAATATTATTCTTCCTCCCCTTCCGATCAAATCTAATGCCAATCGAGCAGTCCCGGGAGTACCAGCACATTCTATCACAACATCTGCACCATCATAGGTGTTTTTCATCGTGATATCCCTAACATCTTCTTTAATTGGGTCTATTATTAAATCACATGTCAATAAACGAGCAATTTCTCTTCTTTCTTCCTCTGGCTCAACAACAATTATTTTACCAGCCCCAGAAAAGCTAACTAACTCTATCATCATAAGTCCAATAGCACCCGCTCCAAGAATCACCACAGTATCACCCACCTGTATATTTGCCAAATCCACACCATGGACTACGCATGAAAGAGGTTCTACAAAAGCTCCCCATTCAAAAGGTATATTATCCTGCAGTTTATATGCCTGGATCTCTGGTACAATCGAATATTCAGCAAATCCTCCATCTATATGAACACCTAAGGCAGTAAGATTCTCACAAAAATGAACAAGACCCCGCCTGCAATAATAACAATGCCTGCAGTTAATATTGGGATCTACCACAACCCTATCACCCTTTTTGAATCTACTTGCATTGCTTCCAACTTCACAAACGGTTCCAGCGTATTCATGTCCCAGTATCACTGGAGGGTTTGAGTTCGCAGTACCATCGAAAATGTGTAAATCTGTACCACAAATGCCACATGCTTTCACAATTATTAGCAACTCATTTGGCTTTAATCTTCGAATCTCTCTTTCCTCAATTTTTATAACACCCGGCTCATAGAATACAGCTGCTTTAATTTTTTCCTCCCCTAACTTCTATATTATATACCTTAACTTCCTTTGACTCTAAATTAAATTGAATATGGTCTTTAAAGGGAATAGACCTACTTGTCTCGAAATCAGTTACTTCTCTAATGTCTAAATCTGTCTGGATGATACCAACTGATTTTTCCCAATCATGGTTGATTATCCATAAGAGAAACTGCGAACCTTCCTTATATTTTACTGTACCTAACTCAACGTATGGATTCTCTGTGTTAAAGGTAGGCATTATCCCTGCCATTTTAGATAAGCTTCTATAAATCCTGTACATTTTATCTTTCTTGTAAACATCATGAGTATTTGCCAGATAATATTCAAGTGGATAGGTCGAAAATACTACCTTCCCCTTCCCTATTGAATTTAAGAGTATTGCGGGCCTACCATCTCTATCTATTGCAATGACTTCTGCTTTTGTAGGTGTAACCGGACAAAATGCATTCTCTCTGGAATGTCCATTAAGTTGGTATGCAAATTTTTCATTCTTTGGTATGTCAAATAATTCGCGAGTGAACTCTATCTCTATCTCTTTACACTCTGGTATGTCTGCTAACCCAAATCGCAAATGGTGTTTTGCACCAAATAATTGTTCGAATATATGAATCCACATATCGAAGTGAAAGGAACAGTAAAAAATACCACCTTCTTCAACATATCTATAGACAACCTCCCAGAAGGGAGCGGTTAATTTCTGTATATTAGGAGAAATTAACAATTTTATATCTTCTGGAATACTTTGTTCCTCTTTCGACTCAATATCATCCCCCAGTTGGTACTCCGGAAGAAATCCACTGTTTATGTGTGCCTGTTTAGTCAATGTATAAGACTGGAGTAGAACCTTTTTAATCATATCTTTATCTTCTGATGAATATGGGTAATCAAGGAAATAATAGGATGGAACGAGAATGCAGACACCATTCTCCTCTATATCGATTTCAGATGGACCAATGGCATCTAATATTTTTCTGAACCTTTTTATTTCATATCCAGCGGGTTTCACTGTCCCTTCTTTTCGGGTAACGCCAAAGAGTAGTTCATGGGCGTGATGCGAGTAAGGTCGCTGATAGGGAAGATCGAAATCAGAGTAGCACCAACATAAGGTTCCAACTGCACCCGCTAGAAAAGTGCTATTATAAGTAGTACGGTAGTAATCTGCTTGATGTTTCTCCGAGACATAACAATTAGAGCATCCAAATTCTTCGAGAAGAACAGGTCTTCCGTAATCGCACATTTTTATTATAAAAGAGGGGATGTACGAGTGGCGGAGAGCATCGTCATCATAGAGATAAATGTGAGGTCCAAAAAAATCAATAACATCTCTTTGCTCGCTTAATCTGAATCCATTATCCTTACCATGAACTTCTCGTCCCCAGACTCCATCACCAACACTGATTGGGTGTATCGGATCAATCTTGCGAATTGTTTCACAGATAGTCCTTATCCATTTGAGTACACTCTTAGAATCTGCGATACCAGCGTAGTTTGTAATTTCATTTGAAAGTAACCATCCAATTATTGCTTTACTATTCCTGACCTTTTTTACTACCTCCTCAACATACAATGATTCCTGCTTGAGCATCCAGGGATCGTTATAGAAGTTTCTATTCTTCCTCCAGCTGACATCCCAGTCTTCTCCTGACATATGACCAACAAAAAAGGATGGTATCGTATAGATATCCTCATCTTCACAAATTGAAATAAACTCAGATAATTTGAGAAGCATTTCTTTATCTACATTATCAGGTGTTGGCATAAAGTCGGGAAAATATAGAAAAGAACGGCAAACATTCATACCCAGACCCTTCATCTGTTTGAGTTCCTCTCTCACCTCATTCGGGTCCCACTTTCTCCACATCAAAGGTCCTGTCTTTTTTGGCCAATAGTTAGCACCTATCAAATATAGGGGCTTTCCTTTCTTTATAAAGCAAGTCTTTTCCATACCTTTCATTTCTACGGGGTTTTAAATGAGAAATTTCTTTTTGCTCTTCGCATCTGCAAGTTATCCTTTTAAGCCTGTATGAGCCATACTGGCGATAAAATGTCTTTGGAATATCATGTATATTATGACTATAGGGATCGCCAACATCATCGCTGACGCTAACTGCACACCCACTTGTGCCTCAGCCTGACCTCCAACTGTAAACAGGGCTACCATCTGTGGCATGGTCATAAAGGATGTTTTTCTAATAACGACTAATGGCCAGAGTACATTATTCCATGTATTCATAAATGTGATTATCCCCACAGTCACCAACGCAGGTATGGAGTTAGGCCAGATAATCCGATAAAGTATACCAAAATCACTACACCCATCCATTCTTGCTGCATCTATTATTGACTTAGGGAAAGCCTTGAAATATTGTCTGAATAAGAGAATACCAAAGGCACTTATCATTCCAGGAACGATTAGCGCCTGATACGTATCTGTCCAGCCCAACTTAACCATCAGCACATAAAGCGGTATCAGAGTTATCTGGAATGGAATCATCATCGTAAATAGTATAACCATAAATATCAGTTCTCTTCCTTTAAACTTAAGCCTTGACAGAGCATAACCAATCATTGAAGAGAGGATGAGTACCGAGATGGTTATAGAACTGGACACAATGAGACTATTAAGGAAAGCTCTCACTATTGGGATTCTCTTGAAGACTGTTATATAATTCCCGAAAGAGAAATTTCGAGATAAAGGAAAAAGGTAAGATATCTCTCTCTCTGGTCGTAGTGATGCTGTTGTCATCCAGATGAATGGATAGATAAAGATAAGAGTAGCAATCGATAATAATATGTAGAATATTATCCTTTTCATGCGTACACCTCAGTCTCAAACAACTTTCGTTGTATTATAACCACAATCATTATAATAAAGGCCACAGCAAACGCTAATGTCGCCGCATATCCCATATGGTTGAAATAGAAGGCCTGCTTATAAATATACAATACACAGGATAATGTACTGTTAATTGGTCCACCACCTGTCATCACATAAGGTTCTATGAATAGAGAGAATCCACCTAACGTTGAAAGTATCAATACCATTATCATAGTGGGATTTAACATTGGAATGGTTATATAAAAGAACTTCTGGCGTGCTGTTGCTCCATCAACATCTGCAGCTTCATAGATGGAGAACGGTATAGCCTGCAGACCTGCTAAGAATAGAACAATATAGAGCCCGACGTTCTTCCATGTAGCCATTATAGCAATCGATGGCATAGCAAATTTGGTGTTGATTAACCAGGGTATCTTTGCAATGTTAATCCTGGAGAGTATAGTATTAAATAGACCCGTCTCAAACGAATAGAACTGCTGCCAGAGTATGGTGATTACCACACCTGATATAACAACGGGAAGGAAAAAGGATGCTCTAAAGAAACCTCGTGCTATGATTTTCTGATTAAGGATATTTGCAATGACCAAGGCTACAATAATCTGCAAGGGTATATGTATAATGAGGAATATAAGTGTGTTGCGCAAGGATTTCCAGAAGAGTGGGTCATGAAGAAGAAAATTAAAATTATAAAGCCCGGCAAATTTCATGGGTGAGATTATGTTCCACTTATGAAAAACTAGAATGAAAGAAAAAATTAGAGGATAGCCCACGAATATAAGAAAGAATATGATATACGGCAACACCATCACATATCCCACCCTATCAGTTTCGTATCTACCAAGTTTCTCCATATCTTCTATCTCCTTAGAATTCGCCTGCAGGTTTCTGCAGCGTTCATTACCGATTCACGAGGCTCTTGCATACCATAAATAACAGAATACTCAAATGCCTGTGCTATAACATCAAATACTTCCTTTAACTGTGTGACATTATCAGAACCTCTTGTATATGATATCTGTCTGGCAAATTTTAACACCTTTGGATTCTCCTCAAAAAATTCCTTATAGGTTGAATCGATATCTAAATCCTTTCTAAAGGGAATTTGAGAGGTTATAATTAGAAGTTTGAGGTCACTCTCTTTTGATATCAGGAATTTAAGAAATTCCCAGGCCTCTTCTGGATGTTTCGTGGTACTAAATATAACTATATTCTTTGGGTCGCTGTAGGTTAGAATAGGTTCTGG